>QMCD01000153.1_pt1 | contig 49340 bp, 64 predicted proteins | sample 1821841 | NCBI WGS metagenome assembly QMCD01 (sample SAMN01991225, study PRJNA193472) | Termite gut metagenome, whole genome shotgun sequencing project. | isolation source: worker | host: Macrotermes natalensis
TTATTATATTATTATTATTTTTTTTTTTTATTAATTTTATTAGTATTTAAGTAACTAACATTTTTATATTTTTTCAATGCCACACAAATTCTTGGCAACCTCTCTAACTTTTTGAAGTTTGTAGTTTTTTGAAGAACTGACCACTTCAGCACTTTTTTGCATTTTTAAAAAATTTTTTTCGACACAAATTTTTTTCAAAATAAATTTTCACAAATCACAAATTTTTTGCTGAATGGGCAGCTTTCATAGATATTGGAATGTTCGGAATACACACTATTTGTTCTGAGAGCCTTTGAAAGGTAGTAGCGCTACTAATTTCAATAGGGCTGCTGGACCAACTGCTAACTATTTACAAATGCAGACTCTCAGTTGAGATAGAGTTATCCGCATGATTTTGGTGTCGATTCTACCAAATAATAGAAAATGCCTAGTAGAGTAGTCGCCGAATTTACACAATTGTTAAGGAAAACGCGGAAATCGGCGCCGGTTATTTAAGTAAATTAGTAGAGCAATATGTCAAAAATGAGCTCTTGGCACCAAAATATATCGGCGCCACTTCTGAACTGCGGTGTGCAAACCCGCATCAACTCGCATAGTTTCGCACAAATTATACGCATACAGTCCAATTTGTAGTATACTCCTCGCCGATGTGTCAAATTATTACATGTGGAATACATGTGGATTTTCACGAATTTGTGCCGATATGGCGCCGCGTCACTGCAAAACGCGGTAACTTGAATACAAATAATGCAAGAAACGACGTAATAATGCAGAAGCTGCCAGTAGATAAACCGCACATTTTATACTGTTTGGTCTGAAAGTGGACGAGCCCGCAGTTAACATTCAAGTAAAGTAGTAGGTCTGTAGGTTTCATTTTTGTATACTCGTAGCAGACTGAGTTAAGTTTATATGGGTACAGCCCTAGAGCGTGTAGATGTCGAATATGGCGTGAAGCTCTGAAGTGTGCTTTATGACAGAATATGACAAGGACCAAAGGTTCATAGTAGGGCCTACAGTTGCGGACTACAGGTTTTATTTAAGTAAATCTCCGTGGCGTACAGCTCAAAACATGGACTAAAATATCTATCGCACGTTAAACTTAGGCCAAATCGAGCGCATATCCATCGCATATTTATGCATAAACTAGCCAAAAGGACGCATATTTATGCATAATGCGGTGTATTCGTGCATATTGCGATTTTAGACATGCTACAGCCATAGAGCTTCCACTCTATGGCTGCATCATTTAGGATATTTGTAGAGCCTACTTCCTGCTTAATTCACGTATATCGTGCCGTATACGCGTAGTTCATCATTGCTGCATTGTATGTGCCCGCCAAAAGTGCCGTACCGGTCGTCAATATAATAGCCAACGTCCTCCAGTAGTAGCGGTACGCCCTTATTACGCAGCGTCTCCAGTACTCCTCCTCTGATAGTAACGTCGACTTTATAGCTTGAGTATTGCTGCTTCTTGCTAAATTCTATAAACAGTACGCTTCTTGGATTCTTAAGGTTCAATTTATCGCCAATGTACTCAAATAATTCTCTTTGTAGTGCCCTTCTGTCATCACGTCCCCGCGTCGCTTCGTCTCCGCTGTAGAAGGAGCCTGTAGTTAAATCCAAAGTATCCGGGTGTGTACTAGTATGTGATGCGGCTGTTGGAGCATCAGCCTTGCCTGTGACTAAATCTTGTAGGTCCATTCCGTCTAGCTCTTGCATATCTTGTTGGTCCATTACCATTTTGACATCCTCCTATTCGACTTGCCGCCGCGGGAATTCCCGCGGCGCTTCATTTCTTGCGATTTCTTGGTTACTGCAGCCAGTAGAGTCCTCGGCGTGTATTGTAGTATTGAGTGCTTCAATATCATATCGCCGTCTTGCCCCTCGGCGATACTACGTAGCATTTTAGTGAATATAACTCCCACGTAATTCCTGTGGTACCCAAACTCAATCGCAACGTCTTGTAGTGTCTTACCCTCGTTTGATGGGTGTACGTACCACAGCGCCATAGTAATGTATCGTTGTATACGTTCTTCGTCTTGCCTCATAACAGCGCCTCCTTTTTGCTTTTATTTTGATACCTGTACTTCGCGCCATGCATCGTCCCTCCCTTGCGGGAGCGCATTTGCTTGTTACGGCTTGTAGTGTCTTCCATCGCCTTCATAAGCTTCGCCTTGCTGAAGTCATACTTCTTCATCGCCTCGAACATTTGTTGGTCGACCAAACTAACGTAGTTGCGTAGGTCCTCATGCATCTCAGGCAGTACCTCAGATAAGTATCTACTGACCGTGGTTTTTGCGTAGCCGAAGTGGTCTCCGACCTCCTGTTGCGTGCACTGTGCCTCAATATAGTAGTGCGCCATTAGTAGCGTTGCCTTGTGCGTCTCGCTGTCTCGTCGCATCGTCGCTGCAGCCATGTCATGCCTCCTCCTTCTTTAAGCTTATAATGTGCACGTCGGCATGCCCTATGTTGTTTACGGCCGACGCGACGCTTATTGCGTTTTGTTCTTTGTAGTAACTAACTACTAAGTTACAGTCTAGGGCGTCCTGCCTACTGCATTGTAGTACCATTCCTACATATTCTTGAACTTCTCTCCACATGGCCTCTTTTATCTTCGCTTTTATTGTACCGCTTAAGGGTAGTCCTTCCGGTATAATGTAAGTAGCTGGCAGCCAATCGTATCTGCTGTAGTACTCTTTAATTACTACGTCACTGTTTCGCCACGCCCCATTTGAGTCTTTAGTATCTTCTGCACTGGCGCCATCGTCACAACTGGTGCGTAGTACCGTCAGTTCTTTTATGGCTTCTACTACCTGCTCAAACCCTGTGACGCGTGCTGCGCGGTTCCTCTCGGTCTGGATAATAATTGATTGTAGTTCTTCCAGCGCCTCCTGGGCTGTAGCTCTGTCGGGATACTGGTCTTTCAGGTGCATCCGCGGCGCTGCGTACTCGGTGTGGGTCGTGCCATCGTCCCTCACAATGCTCTCGGCACTCGACAAGCCGTGCATGGCTGCCACAATCTCAAACGTGTCGCTGTGGACTATGGACTCTTCGACTCCGAACCATAGGACTTGGTCAGTGTTGATAAGCGTGTTGCCTGTGCTGTCTAATATGAACATATTATTCTCCTCCCTTGCGTTATATCTATCATGCGTCATATCATCCTTTCACTGTAGTCGCTTCTGGCTCATCTGCCACATCGGTTTAATGGGCCCGTGCGGCTTCTCTCCTGTATCAGTTGCGGTCTTGTAGGCCGCCCATGCCTCGGACAATCCCCACAGCTCTTTATGGGCCTCGCCGCTGCTAAAGTACGAGCCTAGTGTGTACTCTATGTCTAATGCGTCGTACAATACTATCGAGTAGTATTGACCCTTTTTCACTACGCTCAGCGTCACCGTACAATCAAGCGTTACTGTAGTGCTCTTGTCCTGTACCATCACCAACATTTATTACACCCTCCTCTCTTGTCGCACACGGCCAGATGGGCCATGAGCTAACTATACTTACAGTTACTTGTTTTTGCTTCGTATGTCCGTATAACCACGTCGACCACGTAGGCCTAGGTTCTACCTGCATTATATTCTCCTTTCCAGTAGCTCGTCGTTTAGGTCCAATAATGACTCACCGCGACTCCAATTGGTTATTACCAGGTTGTAGAGCCTGTGTATAGACTCGTGCTCTAGCCCCTTGCCCAAGCTTATTAGCGTAACCACTCCTCCTGTCGACAACCTTGCCATTACGGACGCAGATGCCTGTTTGCCTCCTTTGGCAAGCTTTTCGCCGTATTGTATCCATACTTTAGTAACTAACCCCATGTTTATCGTTTCGTTTGTTCTAGTCTTAACCAACATGGTAGCGCCTCCTTTTTATAGCTATTCCCCGCCATGCGTCCAATCACATGTATTACATGCTACTATTGCCTCAAACTCGTCGACGTAAACCATCGTGCCGTACCCACATGCAGGGCACGTGTCACCCTCTTCCAGCTCCAAGTCAGCGGGTATCTCTTCAGTAGTGAACCCCAAGTTCATTCCTTTATCCATGACGTTCCTCCTCGCTTCAATTATAGTTCCCGCGTAATTAACCGCGTCCTCGCAACTTATACCTATTTCCCGCGTCCTTCTCTTTACGTATGCATACACGTCTTTGTGCAACATACTAAATCCTCCTTTCTTTATAATTATATTATAACGCGTTTCGATGTGGATTTGTTTAGCGGTAGTAGAAACGTAGCGGCACTACTCAACCTTAATGATTCTTCCAGGTACTTCTAGTACCAATTCTCGTACGCCCCACTCAAGCGCCTTCTTGTGCGATTCCATGTACACGTCTATCTTGTTGCCGACTATTCCTGCTCCTGTATCCTCTGTGCGAAACGTTCCAAGCGCTTTGCTTACGCTCCAGTCTCTGCGCTTGGACTCCTTGTAGAGTTTAACTCTTCGCCCAAGCTTTATAATCTTTACGTCTACAGCAATGGTTCTGCCTTCCTTAGGCCATTGCCCCGTCTTTGTTCTACGTGGCGCCGACGGTCCGCAGCATCTCTTGCATGGACAGTATGCGTACGCCTTTACCCTTATGCGACGCGCCGGAGTGTGCAGCGTCTCGGCGTTTACTATTACTGAGCACAACCAAATTAGTATAGCCAAAACTATGCACAGTTCCAGCACGACAGTTAGTATCCTTAGTAGCGTCTTCATGGACTTACCGCCGATTTGTTTAAATTAGCAAATATTTCATCCAATGCTGCATTCACGCATTCAAAATCACAGGCAACGTGGTCGCGGGTTACGCTCTTTCCGTTTCCCTTCATTATTACTCTCCATGTATCCAAATCGGGGAGGCGCTCATAATCGTGCCTTAAAAATACTCTGTACGCGAATTCGGGAAATTGACTCCGCCATCCGCGAATCCACCCACGAATGGCGTCAAATTCGCGGTTTATGCTCCGATTCTCGCTATTTGGTTGCATTGCCCCGCCTACGAGGGAGTAAGATAGTCTGTCCATCAGCCTATACACTGCTGCCCCGCTAACCCCGTAGTCATCCAATTGCGTACCAATGTGCCCCGTGGCGGAGCGGTGGCCGCACTGCAGCTCGATTCGCCACGCGTCCTTGCCGGCAAACGGGTATATGGACAAATGCGTCATATACTCGCCTTCCGGATGATTCTTAACCCAGTTTTGTATAAATCCCTCCAACTTTGAGCGTTCCATCACACCCCTCCTTACCGAACGTTTGCATAGTCAGTTATAGCCAGTACGTCATAGCCACAAAGATGCTTAGTGAGCCAGCACATATAATACAAATTATAAGTGCTATTATATTCACTGACGCAATCCATAAAAACAATAACGCAATTGTGTACAAATACACACCGCCACTTAGTATAGCAAGTAAAGTAAGTATTGTTATAGATATATCATCGTGGTTCTTAACCGATTCAGGGCGTTTCACCGCATTCACCCCCTCACCGAACGTTATAATTCGGTTATTTTTCGTTTCCCCAACCAGTATCGAAACCATTCGCCGTTCGCCATTCCTCCAACACGTCGGGATGGGATTCCCGCATGTACTCCACCAAGTCGTCCGACGTGTATCCACAATGGGCAAAGTCCGCATACTCCTTGCACATCTCGAACACGTATGGTGCGCACCTGTCGCACTCCCGCCAAGTGTACACGTCGTCGTGCTTGTACGTAGCCGACACGTACTCCTCGCCCTTCGCTATTGACTTTCCGCAAACGTCGCACGTGTGCGGCTTCCTCGCCTTGACCCGCTTGGGGTTCCTTATGCACTCCACCACGTCAACCACCCGCCTTCCGAGCTTTAGCGAGTCTTTCAGCCTCTTCATCTGTGTTGGCGCATACGTAAACTCGGACGTATCCGGCGCTCACACATCCATTCGCTACCACGTAAAAGTATACGTCTTGCATACAGCACCTCCTATATCCTTTACAATAGGTTCAATAAACCTACAACTACCGCTCCAGTGCCGAATATCTTACCTCCGACGACCGCTGCGTACGCAATCCACGGTACCTGGCGCATCCTGTAGAGGTACTTCGTCTCATCATTGTTCCACGGATTCGTCATTGATGCCCTCCTTATCTATGTTGTTTATGCATGCCTCGAACAGTTGCCGTAACGCATTCTTAGTTAGTAAGTTGTTGGCGCACATGTTTGTTAATACGGCGCATATTCGTAGTACACCGTTAATAGCTTCTTTACTTAATGGTTTGACGGCTTCTTCATGTAGCCGTAGGGTTTCTAGGTATTCTCTTAGCCTATTTTTATACATAGGCGAATGGATAAGAACGCTGTGTAACCTGTAAGAAATGGCGATAGGTTTATACCCGCCTATTTCTGGTGGAAGTGTATTAGAGTACTCAGGCGGAAGTGTATTAGAGTACTCAGGCGGTGTATCCATATCAGAGTACCATGGTACTAAGTTGGTATCCGTAAGATATTCCCATAGGTACCTATTGTATACGTCGTCACAAATTGTGTGTACTGCATGCTCGTTACCAGTATCCTCAAAGATATAGTGTATAAGTAGTACGTCGTAAACGTCTTCATCTCTAAGAGCTTCATAGAATGCCGTTAAATAGCGTCCGTAGTTTTTGTTCGTTGTGTAAGCCTCAATTAGCGTCTCTGCCCATGTGTACGCCGTATACCAGTACAATTGATAAGAATTTGTACGTGTACTAAGCGTGTTTGCGTCTTGGAAATAATATTTGTACTTCAACTCTGGCTCGTCACTTAACGTACAGTTTTCAGGAAGCACAACACCTGCGGCTTCTTCAGTACTGATGCGTCCCTTATCATACTCGTTATACATCAGTCATCCCACCTTTCCTCATAATTGTCTTCATACTCGTAGAACCTGTTGAGTATATCCTCCAATATATCTTTGTATGTTTCGTCGTGTACTGGCAGCGACGTGTTGTTGTCTACATACAACACAGGCTTGTACTTTGCTAGCAGCTTTTCATATACCTCGTTGATGTAGTACTCCGGCTTTTCTTTAAGTTCTTGTAGCTCCATCCATGCCAATAGTTCTGCCGGTATCTGCCGCTCTACTACTGGCTGTTGTGGCCTATCTTCCGGCACCGCGCCATACATGTCCATCAGCTCGCTTATTATGGTTTTTGCCGGCTTGTGACGTCCCTCAAGCACGCCCTTTATCCTAGGCGGATTAAGCCCTCGGTCTAATTGGGTACGGTATAAGTTGTGGATTTGCTCAAGCTCTTCTACCTCTTCTGTACTCTTGTTCTTTTTGTTGCGCAAGTATTTTTCCCTACTGTTTACGGCCTCGCATTCCCTACAGTACGTATACCGGCTCCCATCCCTATTGTAGTACAAACGGAAATCCGATACGTCCTTTAGCCTACCGCACTGCCTACACGTTTTCTTATCCATTCGCTTCCTCCTTCACCGCTTTTGCGGCCAACTTACTCGCCAATTCAGGCGGGTACCCATCTCTTTCTAGTTGCGCGTAAATCTTTGTATACTTCCGTATAGTCCAATCTATTACTTCTTTTGGATTTACCTTTACTTCTTTTTCTACGCTGGGTTCGTCGTACTCTACTACCACTTTCTTTGCGTGCCTCATACAGCTTTCGCACTTCTGCACTAGTGCGCCGTGTATAAACGATAAATTCTCATCATGCAGCACGCACTTATATGAACCTTTCTTTACTTCAGTACAGAACCTACATCTCTTATCAGCAGGCATGCCCCTGAAGCGTACCGCCTCGTAATTGCAATACCCTCCGTATGGAACCTTTAGGGTTACCTCTACTTTAACCTTCTGCATCCTTTACCTCCAATCCAATGTCGACGCACGCGACTTCTTCAATATGCCTGTTGTGGTGCCTACTTTTTGCACACTCTTCACTACAATACAGCAAACCCATTGCTGCAAAACATGTTTCTTCTGAGAAATTTCTTCCGCATTTGCTACATATGTCTTCCATACTTTTTCGCTCCTTTCTTGCGGTTGTACTCTTTGATGCGCATTTCTTGATAGCATTGAATACAATCACGCCTATACCTCACTTCACCTTTACTGTTACGTCCATCCTTGTAGAACTTTTCCAATTCAAGTGTCTTTCCACAGGTTCCGCATATTCTAAACCCGTCTTCTACTCCTGGCAAAAATTCAATCATTATGTCCCTCCTTCCGCCAGTTTGAACGCATGCGCTGTCACGCTGTCAAATGTTTTACTGCTAATGTAATCTCCACGGTTGTAGCGCGCCATAACCTTCATTCGTGCTTCTTCTGCACATTCTGCTTCCATTATTTGCTCAGTCTTATACCACTCTGTAACTACTACCACGTACCTACCCATTGCAGTACCTCCTTTCAACTTACCCGCTATATTCTCTCTCTTATATTTATATTATAGCACGAATTATCGCGGTAGTGTTTAGTATATCGTGAAACGGCGCGGCGTCTTCTAGTTACGTACATGTTAATCGTTCGTAAGAATTAGGTAATATATTAGGTAGACTAAATGTCGTCTACCCTTTATATAGACACATTACGCGTCATTCATTTCCATGTATGCATCTTTCCACATATTCAGGCAACAATTTGCTCTTGTTTCCTAGGCCCCATATGCGCTCGGTCAATATAGTAGAGTCTTCTTTGGCGCTTAATATTTGCTCTACTTTGCTATCCAGCTCGTCTGCATAATGTACTATATACGCTTCTATGCATCCAGGCTCTACTGCGGCACCGTGCTCCAACGTTCCGTGGTGGCTTAGAATAATGTGACATAAAAGCTTTGTCTTACGCTCCACCTCGTCACTGTTCCACTCTGGTTCATTAAAAGTATCAGACACGAAACCTTCAATGAACGATGCCCCTATATATGAGTGCTCACACAGCATTCCTTCCGTTGTCATTTCACACACTGCGCCGTTTATGCGATATGCGAAACATTTGCCAACGTCATGTAGTAGTGCTCCGGCAAGTACTAAGTCTCTATTGGCGTACATAATAGACTTGGAAATGTTGTCTGCTATTTGTAACACAGATTCTGAATGTTTTAACAGCCCTCCCTTGTATGCATGGTGTACTTTTACTGCAGCAGGGGTAGATTTCCATTTAGACTCTAAGGCCTTTAATACGGATACACACAGCTTATTATAAAACTTGTCTTTAATTATGCTGGCGTATCCTTCTACAAATTCGTAAATTTCATCTACGTCATCTTCAGCGTGTGGCGCAAACTCTTCTGCGTTCTGTGAACCGCTTATAGTCAAGCGACTTATGGTAAGCTGCTTTGAACCAATGTATTCCCCCACTGTTCCAGTTATATCAAGTACCGTATTTGCCTTAGGTGCGTCTATACCGTTTGATATAGACGCCCATTCCCAACATACCCCGTCTATCTGTGTGTATCCGTCAAATAGCACTATGCGCAGATATTCTTTACCTGACTTAGTAGTGCATATAGAAGAGCTTATTGTAATCAAGCGCATCACTATTTTGTCTCCTATCGCCATATCTTTTAACTTCGTCATATTTCTGTTACCTCCTCGTCTTTATTTTTGTTAGGTTCTTTTACTGGTTCACCTTTTAAAAAATAGCGGCTTTCAGGCACGTAGTAATCTTTGTGGAATTCTTGCATATATTCCGGCATGTGCTCTTTGTTAGCTTTTCGTAGCATCATCGCGTTTGCTTGGTCATGCGACAACTTGACAATTTCCGGTAAAAATACCTTCATTTCTTCTGGTGTATCGCCTACCTGTAGCTCTACAGCCTTCTTCACGGCCTCTTCCAATAACTTCATAAGGTCCGTTACTGGGTATATGGGAGTCTTTAGGTCGTCAGGGTCAAGCATCATTAGGGGTATAGATATACTTCCCTTTACGTACTTCCATGAATCACGCACGTACTCAAACTGCTGTTTACTTATATAAATGTACCTTACGTACTCCCGCGTAGCTACGCTTATTACTAGGCGTTTGTACGCGTTTATTCGTATTATCCCTACCTCATGTAATTGGTCCCATATAACGGTACTCTTTGGCATGTGCTCACCTCCTATTGATTTCAAACACGCTTCCGTCGTATACGTCGTACTGCAAATACTCTTTATCATCTGGCTCCATAAAACCTATGTCGCTGCATCCTACTTTATGACCCCAGCTCTTGTCGCCCTTATCAACACCTGCAGTTATTTTGCAACGATATGTGCTAAAATCTGACATAAGCCATCTAAGGGTTGGTACGTGGTGCTCTTCATTCTTATACACTTGAATAATCTCTTCGTCATGCACCGTAAGAATCATGTGCGTCTTCAATTTATGATACATGATGTACTTGTACATGTCTACCATTTTATCCTTAATGTAATCTGCTGCCCAACCCTGTAGTAGAGCGTTTGGCCCTTTAAAGCACTCATCAGGCGTTAGCCTTCTTCTCCTTCCATAGAAATTCCTTACATATCCACGGCGCTTTATTACGTCCTGCACCGCATAAATGAAGCGCTGCGCCTCAGGTAGTTCCGCAAAGTATGCGGATTTTATTGTAGAGGCCTCTGTAGTTGTGCACTTAAGCAACTCAGCAAGGTGATTTATACCAACTCCGTAAATTAGCGCGAAGTTTATGGTCTTACCTTTAACGCGTTCCTGCTTTGCCGCTTCGTCACCAGCCTCAAGCTTCTGTAAGTACTCTACTATTTCCTCGTGTGTAAGCTTCGCCGCGGTCGCTGCGTGTACGTCGTGGCCCTCGTTGATGGCGTGTAGTAGGTCAGGTATTTGCGCATAATGGGCGAATCCTCTATACTCAATCTGGTCAAGGTCCAACATGTACAAAACGTACTCGTCGGACTCTGGTATGAAGCATGACCTAATCCTCGTATCCTTTTTAGGTAAAGTCTGTAGCGCCGGTTTAGTAACTGACATTCTACCGGTTGTAGCTTCGGTTTGGTTTATATTACCGTGCACTCTGTACTCTGCGTCGCGTTGCTCGTATATGCCGTTAGCGTACGTGCCTAATAGCTTTTCATACTTCCTAAAATCTAATATGTTTTTAACTATAGGTACGCCATTTTCTGCCAACTTTTCTAACACTTCTCCCTTAAGCGATGGATTGCCCTTTTCTGTAATTGGTATCAGGTCTTTGCTTACGCCTAAGCCCATCAGCACGTCGTATAACTGCTTAGTAGAATTTACGTTAAACGTTTTACCTGCTGTAGCGTATATAGCTTCTTCTGCGGAGTTAGATGCTTCGGTGAGTTCACGCTTTAGGGGCTCCTCATAGTCTTTATCTATTTTGAACCCATAACGCTCTTGCACATATAACACCATCATAAGCTCGCATTCCTTGTTGTACAACTCTACAAGGTCATCCTCTTCAAGCCGTTTGTAATTCTGCAAAAAGTATTTTAAACAATTTATTACGTCAGCACCACCGTACTGCGTCAACAAATCTCTTGGAATGTCCTTGTAGTTGACGATATGGTGTAGCGCCTTATACGTGTCTACCATGTACTCAAATTCTATTATTCCTCCTTCAACGCTTTTTGCCAGCTCCATAAGGGCGAAAGACTTTTGGTTCTCGTCTACCAATTTTGCCTGCACTACCGTATCGTGCATTCTTCCGCGCATCTTCATGCCTATATTTGCCCACATATGCATGTCAAACTTGGTATTATGAGCCACTTTTTCTATCTTAGGGTTTTCAAATAATGGCGCAAGCTTTTTAAACTCTGTGTACTTATTGTCAATCCAGTCGTATACTACAAACGCAGTTGTTCCATCGTACACTTGTATAGAGAACGGTAAGTCTATGGGTAGACTCTTAGAACCAGACTTAATCCATCGACGTACTATTTGCTTCGGCACGTCGTGCGCATTATTAAAAAATACGCACGCCTCTGTGTCGAACGATATGAATTTCCTGCCGGCTACTTCTACGGGGTTTATCCTGTCTAGCAACTCTTGGGCCGAGCACTCTACAATATCTTCCCTTTTGTACTTGTTGAATGTATCTGCTGAGTAATCCATATGTTCTTTTTTCTTCACAGTTCCTTTTTGCTTGGGTTTTATTATGGCCATTAATATCCCTCCGTCACTACGTACTTGTACCGTACGTAGTTTTTGTTAAACGCCACTATCGGCACGCGCTTAATTTTGCCTTCTTCCTCTAAGTCCAATAGAATGTACCGGACCCTTGTCGGTGATTTTTCCGTCATTACGCCCAATTCCCTTAAAGTTACTTGCCGGTCTCCAACTTCGTGTAAAGCTTCGAGTATACGCAGTTTTTCTGCATTACTTGTCTGAATCGTCACAGTTGCCAAAATTTACCTCCTTTCATTCACACGCTGTGAGTTCGTGAACCATGTAGTAAGTATAAATGCTACCTACAAATTACGGACTCACCGTTAGTGTATTCAACAGTAGTTATATGCTTGCAGTGTATTCCATGAGCTTCTAGCATACTTATTGCCTCTGTATTTTTCCATTCTTCTAAGTAGTAGAGCTTTTTAAAGCTGCCAGGAGCATTTATTATAGCCGCAGCACACTGTATACAAGGAGACAATGTGCATATCATAACCTTATCCTCCACAATCTGCGTTAATTTCACCAAGGCGTTTATTTCCGCGTGCACGCATGTATATCTAGTAGGCCCTTGGCATAGGCATTGTAGGCCTCCTCGCGCCCCTCCGTTAACTCCTATAGAGTACACCTGCGTTAAGTCTTTATCTAGTATTACTGCCGATACTCCACGGTCGTAGCATTTACTCAGTTTCGCTAAGTCCTTCGCCATTCTGCAAAATACGCTCAGTCTGTTCATTTATCCTCCTTTCACAAAACGGGATAATCACTTTTTCAATGTGTTCCCTCACTGCTTTTTTGCGCTGCCAATATTGAGTAGGCAGTACGCTTTTTCTTATATCGTAATGGGTAGAACACTCTTCACAAAAGGGTATTACATTCCATTCGGCGTACTTGCCGCCCATACTTGGTGGCACTACGTATACCTTTGACTGTATCTCATTTTTACCACACATGGCGCATCCACCAAAATATAAGCATGTTTGTAGCCACTGGTCCTCTGTTAATGCACCAAATTGTGCATTATTTGCGTCTCGTAACAATTTTTCTTGTCTAAGTTTATAGGCTTCAGCATACTTTTTTAAGTATACCTGTAAGCCAGGTGCCACAGTGGCGCGACACCACCTACACATATGCAAACTACCTGCTACAGGCCCTCCGCATCTTCTACAAAGTAGTATATCTCCCATTAGTCTGTACCGTAAGGCACCATTGGTATAATTCTCCAATAGACCTTAGCAAGTTTATTAAAGCCGCTGTGTATAGCTTCATGTACAGTATAATCCGTAATGTATTCTTCTCCACGTGTCTGCGCACGCTTCCATGACGTGGTAGGTTCACATGTGCAGTATAGCCATATGGCTCCGCCGTTCGTAAGCAGCGTACGCTCTATAAACTGCATTTGTAGGGCGTCTATATACGATGCCCTGCGCATCAAAGGCCCGTACACCATCTCAGAGTACGCCCATCTATCGTATATCGCGTGCTCTGCCTTAGACGCTTCCTCGATGTACATATCAAACATTCCAAGCTTTTCTTCTTTAGTTTTAGGAACTCCTAAGTGCTTAATAGGCCAATCAAGCTGTATAGATAATTCTTTAGCCAACGTAGTCTTACCTGTACCGTCAGGTCCGTCTATTATTATCTTCATGTTACTCCTCTCGTACGTTTGGAAACAACTTATTTATAAGATACGTAGGATTGGTTCCAGTTTGCATTCCAACCCTACAGGACATCTTACCCTCTCTACAGTGGCCGTGCATGCAATCCGGTCCCGCGTTCTCATATAGTATTTCACCGTCTTGCGTCTTAATAAGCTCTTCCCATATGCGTAGCGTCACGTATTTGGTTTCATCCGTATTCCTGTTGCAAGCCCTTAAGTTAATGAAGTGCCGCCAAGACTCGTGGTTGCCTTGTATTATGAGTATATTTCTTAGGGCCTGCGGCGCGGCGTACCCGCACGTATCGTTGTCTATACCGAACTCGTCTATCAAGTATGAGTACGTGTCCATTGAATTGTTACATGACGCCAAGAATGCCTCGCGTGCTTCTACGGTGCGCGGAAAATTTCCAAGCAGCCTATACGGTACTACAAAGTCGTATCCGTCAGAATAGTCACTATACTGTAGTGACGCACTGACATATGTCATGCCCACTTGGTGTGTCCTCGCCTGGGCGAGGAACCTACGGGACGCGCCCACTATTGCTACCGTCGTCGGGGTAAACCTCTTTATCGTAGAGTGCGGTAAAGCGTTTATCGTCTTCAGCGTATTTTGATTAAACGTAGCCGAACTCTTTTGTAGTTCTACTAATGACTTCATATCATTTATTGAGTGCCCTCGCTGCGTCAATTTTGCTAAAAACATTTCCATGCGGCCTGGGTTGTAAGGTTGGTCTATTACTGCTACTTCTATTTTATTCATTTGCCTCTCCTTTCTTTTCTGTAAAGCTGTAACCATTCTCCTGTCTTGCAATGTTTTCTGAATTTTTAATCTTGTACAAAGTAAATACGTCTCTGTAGTCCAAGCCTAAGGCCAATCCTATATTCAAGAAAAAGTGTAAGGCGTCTATCCACTCTTCTTTGGCCTTAAGTATCTGAGCCTCCCTCTGCTCTTGAGACATACCGGAGTAGTCTTTCCAACTTTTAAAATATGGTAGCTCATACAGCATTTCTTGCAGCTCAGCCATTAGGTACAGTGACATGTCCTTTACATATGCCGTAGCGTACTGTGTCTCTGAAGTCATACGTGTAAAGTCGTACCCGAGCTTCTCTTGGAATTCTTGTTGCAGCAGCATCATCTTTTCTAATACGTCAAATCTCGTCATCAGGCAGTACCTCCTTTACGGACATGGCCCTGAAACTTATCGGTTTAAGACACGCTTCATACGCTTCAGGATATTCGGTCCTTAAGCGGTTAGTATCTACCCGCTTCTGATTGCGTGGCGACCACGATATCAAGTAACTAGCCGTTACTCCGAATTCGTGTTCCTTCAGCATGTCCTTTAATTGGTTCTTCGCCGCTTCAACCTCTCGCTCAAGCTCCTTTATCTTTCTACTTTTGTTGTGTATCAATTCGCACAAGTCCTCGGCCCCAATATCATCGCCGTTCTCGTCTTTATCTAGTGCGATTTCTGAGCCCTTTATCACGTCAGCATACGCGTTATTAGCGAACTCTGTGTCTACTTCTGTCATAGTAGGCTCTACAAGCTTTTGAACGTTGTTAAACCAGAAATCATACATGCGGTCAAACAAAATGTTTTGTAGGGTTTCGTCGGCAAATACGTCGTAGTGGAAAAACTTGTTACCGCCTACTAAACACGCAAATGCGCCTTTCTTTAATCCAAGTACCTTTAGGTACCACTGCAATTGGTAGATATACGTCAGCAATAAATCGCCATTCTCCCAATCGTCTTTGCTGTATTCTCCGGCTGTTTTACACTCCAATACACCGAGTTCGCCATCTTCGTACTCCACTAACCTGTCAATATTTGCCAGCGCCCACGGCGCGTCTTTCATGCACAACGTGGCTCCTACCTCGTGTATTGCTTTTACTCCGTTGTTTTTATTCCTTCTTATGTACTCTGATGCGACTATAGGTTCAAGTACATGACCAAAGTGCATGCGCTCCCTAGCAGCATCGCTTGGTTCCATAGCGTCTGTAAACTGTCCAGTCTTATTAAGGTATACTTGACGCGCTGAAGTAAAGGGGCTTACACCCATTATAGGACCCACGTCGGAACCTCCTATGCCACGCGACCTATTGGTCAGCCACTTCTTTTCATCCTGCGCCTGTGTAACCTTAGAAGCTACCTTCCAAGTTAAACTTGGAAAGTCAGTTCCGTTAACTGCGGCTATAAATCTTTGAAAGTTGTTCATTCTTCCTCCCCTCTCATTACGTATGCCAGTTTTCCATCGGTACTTATATCAATGCCCTCTAGCCTAGCACGTTCCTCTAATACGCGTAAGTAAGACTGCATAATGTAGTACTGTACGGATAGTAGCTCTACTGTGCTAGCTGGGTTATACGGTAAAGTACCGCGTGTGTACTGATTAATCATAGTACTCAAGCTACTAGCACGTTCGTTCAACTCCCAATACTCCTTGTAGAATCTTTCCATCCAGGCTTCGTTTGATTCATCAGTCTTTATTTCTAACATGCTATTCTCCTTTCTGCCATACGGCGTCGAACATTTTAATCGGCGTACCGTCTACTCCGGCGCTTTCATTGCTATCGGTTTCTTTAAAGTGCGCGCCTTTTAACGACGGGTACATAAACTCAAACATCAGATAATTGGCTGCGTCGGTTAAGTACTCCGTGTTTTTTGTCTTTTTGTACTTAGCCAAACATTTCTCCATTGAACCTATGGCGCTTACTAGTTCCTGCCCAAAGTTATCTTTTGCGCTACCGTACTTATGGTAGCTAACCGCCACGCGATTCTTCCGTAGCTGGTCAAATTCTTCACAGTATTCTTCTTTTGGTAGCTCCATTATACCCTCCTTTTACTGTCTGCTTCTTTCATACTCACACGCTTCGTCTACCATGTCTAGAACTATTGTACGTAACTGATTAAGATTATAAAACCCAACAGCGTTACGCATAAGCTGAAAACCAATGTTCATAGCGCCTTCTTTAGTTAAATCCATACATACGTGAACCTCTTTGTTGCCGGTGTATCCTATACACGTTTGTAACTTTTCAAACTCTTCCCAAGTAAGCTCAATAGTATAAGGACATCTTTCTGACGAATTACTCATTACTCAGTACCTCCCTTCAATAGGTTTTCAATGAACGTAAACGTATCAAACCCTTCTTTAGATAAATCCATTATGGCCTCCTTTCTAAAATTCAGACGTATACGAGCCCTTACGAGCTTCCGTTATTTCGTCTTGGTAAATGGCGTCGGTTATCATGTTCTCAAACAATTGCGTGCCTAACGGCAACCTCCTATAATCGCCGCGTGACTTCTCTACTAGATGGTTTGTAGTCATATATTTAAGTATTACTCGCAAATCATCCCTGGACAATCCGGTGTAGTCCTCTAAAGTAGCCCTACTAAAATAGGGCAATCCGTAAATAGTTTGAGCTATCTCACTTGGGCTGTGTAACGGAAGCGCCAAGAATTTTCTTCTAAGCTCTACTATCTTTGCGGTTGACCCGTCACAATTTGTGGTTTCCTCGGCACTGAGTTTGTCATACCCGAAGCTCTTCTTACCATATACTTCATGCATGAAGTTAACCACAAACCTTACGTGCTCTGGTTTGACTATAATCTTTTTAAACTCTTCATCTGTAGATACTACACACACGGCGCAAGCTACTGACAGCCTGGCTATTTTTGTACGTTGGTCCGCAGCCTCTACTATGGGCACCTTCGCTGAGTACTTGCGGCCCATTTCTGTAGCAGCTTTAAGAATTTCTTCCGTAGTCTCTGGCAAGAACACCACGTCGTCTGGACGCCTTGACCATGCCCACAGTACTCGCGTATTGCATGCGTCGCTTGTATACTTATGTGTTATTGGCTTTAGTGCGTTCAAGTTCAGGTTCACTAAAGAAGCGTCGACTTCTCCGCTAGCTACTGTTATTGCAAGGTCTAACCTTCTAACGTCTTCAGCCTTTCCAAACAGCTTCAATATAGAGTTGGCTCCGTAAGTCTCTACATTAAGTTGTCGTCCGTTCCTAGGGTTGCTTATATATATCGCTCTAGTACGACTCTTAGTCTCTGCCGTTATCACACCGGTAGTCTTCGCTACTCCACTGGACCTGACGTCTGACATAATGCTCAGGTCCTCCTCTGACAGCCCGCTTAATTCGTCTATGGTTAGCAGCCCGCCGTCGTTAAGCGGAAACGCGCCCCACACCAAAAACCACCTTTTATTGTTTTGCTGTAGCGAATATACAAGTCCGGTACGCCGTGAACTCTCTCCAGAGTGTAGCTCTCCTAATCCGTAGTGCGCCATCAAACGCTCTACTATAGTGGTCTTAGCTTGGCCAGAGTCGCCTATTATAAGCAGCTCACCCCAGCCTCTCTTTACGAATTGCTGCTGGAAATAAAAGTTAAGCACAGTATGGTAAATTAAATCCACACCTATTGCAACGTATCGGCGCTCCCACACGTACGTCACGTTGCGCTCAAGGTCCATGTGAATTTCGTTGAATTTCTCTTCTACCCTTTGACCCTCTTTTTGTTGGAATAATTTCAAGTATCCTATAGTTTCTTCATTAAGCTCAAAGTCGCTTATAGCGTCTTTCTCTGGTACCGCCGTATCGAATATGTACGACGCGTATTGGTTGTTTGGTTCTGGGTACATGTACCCATGCAGTGCGTACCTTTTGTTTGTAGTTAAGTTGTTGCCCATAAAGAAACCGGTTCTAACGACGTAATCGTCGTCTTTGTTGAACCCAAAATTAGCGTCGGCTTTTGGTATAAGCCTAAGCTCTTCCAGGTTCATGTACTCCTCTACTGATACCTTTAAATGCTCGCATTTTTTATTGACGCCGAGCATGCCGTATATATAGTACATTTGCTTTTCTTCAGAACACTTAATTAAATTAAGCACTCCTTTGTCTTTAGACTTTAATGTAAGGTTACGTTCACCTGCCACCGCGGCGAGTGAACAATTAGCACAACGCTTCTGGTCACCGCTATAATTATCGCCACAAGTTGCGTATACCTTTTTAGGGCACACGTATGGAGTACTGTCCTTACCGCTTACCATAACTGGAATCGCTATTCTATCCCCGTAATACTTCGCCGAGGAGCTTTCCGCCAATGGAACCTCAGTATATTCTGTATCTATTACTGTATCTACCACGTCTGGATTTACATACTTAATAGCGTTATCTAGCAACTTTTGAAAGTCTTCCGCAGTTTGACCCGATTTAGTGAAAAAATCGGTTATATCGCCCTTGTCTGTAAAATCTTCAGGCCACTGTACAACGTATACTTCGGTAACTCTGTGCAATTTTTCACATAACTTTATAGTAGCGCTCCTACCAGCGTCGTCATTATCCTGTGCCAGGTATACTCTTTTCTTCTCTTTAAAATACTTAAGCCACTCTGGTTTAAACGTTCCCGCGCCACTTGTAGGGCAAGCAGTATTAAAGCCATACTGCTCCGCCAATATGCGGTCTGTTTCACCCTCTGCCCATACCACATACTCTTCATCGTTCAATAGGCTGTCTAAGCCGTATATTCTAACCTCCCCATAACTGTTTCCTAATTCATCTTGGTAGTTAAGAACCTTGAATTGGTCCTCGTGAGAATTCCATTTGTATCTCCTTATATTTACCAACGTATTGTATTCGTCGTACACGGGTATGGTCACGCGCTCACCGTCCCAGCCTAACTGAAACCTCTGCAGAGTGGAATCTACAAATCCGCGCCGCTCCCGCAGTACTTTCCGTAAGGAACCGGTCAAACCCATTAACGCTTGGTGGTACTGAGGTATCAACCCAATATTAATATCAGGTCTGGTAGGTTTTGTACCGTCAGGACGCTCTACCCCCAACTCGTCTCCTAACGCAAACCAGGCTTCCTCTGCGTTTACGTTTTCTAACGCACGGTACATCGTATGTATATTTCCTTTGCTATGGCATGTATTACAGTAATATACTCCTTTTGTAACGTTTACTGTCAAAGAAGGATTCTTATCTGCGGAGCCCTCGTGCAAATCTTTGAAAGGACACTCTGCTTTAATTTCATGTCCATGGCGCTTTATATTTGAAAGCACGCTGGTAAAGTATGCTTCATTATCTACACTAATAAGTATTTTTGTAGTGTACTCTTTCCAATTCATTTACGTACCTCCAACGTATGGAGCACGCCTCATTACGTGCTCCCGACTGATTGCCTACTATAGGTAGTACTAAAATTCTGTATCTGCTCCAGCGTCACCTACTTCTGCATACACCCCGCTTTCAACTACTTCGCCGGCGTCTAGTTCAATCTGCGCAGCAAAGTCCTTGTACTGCTTATACATGTTCATGCCTATAGCACGTACCTCTTCATCTGTTGGCCCGTCTGGCTTAGCTACCGTAACGTACCATTCATTACCACTCTTAGTTACTGTCTTGCTGTCTAATACGTACGCATTGTTCCACATGTTCTGCATGGTAACTTTTGCAATGCTGTACAGCTTCTTACCTTCGTTGTAATTTGTTTTTCCGAACGACAAAATAATCGGCATAGGTTCGCCCTGCAAAAATCCGAAGAAATTAATGTACTTAGTGCACGTAGGTATGGCGTCTTTGCCTTGCTTGGTGTTATCAAACTCGCACTTACCACAAACCTTACACGCAATCCGTTTTCCATCTGTACCTTCTCCGTACTTTCCGTTGCGACTCATACACTCTATACCGCCTCCCTGCGCTCGGTCCCTCCACAACACATTGTTCTTGTACATGAACACCGGTACGAACCTTTTACCATTCAGTTTATCCTTTGTTAAACTGTTGATTAAGTCCCCTTCCGCAGCACTGTTGTCCTTGCGCTCTGGACTTAGCGCTTGAATGAGTTTTACCCGCGGTACAACCAGCTCATCTGCATCGTCGTCATTGAAACCAAGTGGTGCGTTTACTTCTGTAGCCAACTCATTGCTTGTTGTCTCCTTCAAATCCGTTCCTTTTGCCATTTTTTATTCCTCCTTTAATTGTAGGGATTCACTCCCTTAATAATATCATTATAACACATTATACATGTTATAAGTAATAGCGCGTTTTACGACGTTTTACACGTCCGTAATAATGCCTCGTAACGGTATTTCCATATTACTAAGTACGGCGTTACCCGCAGCTGAGTCCGCAACCACGTTAAGTGCTACGAACATCTTTAGCGTACACTCATCTTCTACTGCGTATCCCATTACTTCCTTTTGAGTGGCATGTAGCTTATTCAAAGCCTTACTCCATTTACTTCCTTCACATGCCTTTACTACTGCGTTGTACAAGGCCATACCGCCATACCCGGCATTGTACAATTTTCCGGTAGTGACTTTTCCTAATGATACTGTATGCCCTGGTATCATTACCATGTTTATTTCACATCCCAAGCCTTCTACTAACTGCATCCAACTGTAAGCGTCAGCCCATAAGTCTGGATTTTTCACGGGCTCTCCGTCCCTTTTTACCCATCCAAACTTATGCCAATTACTCAACCATCCCTTCGTCACTGTGTCGTATACGTAGCGTGAATCTACCGCCATCATCACATCGTACCTTTTGCCCCTATTTACTAAGTACTTAAGCGCCGTTATGAACCCAAGAATTTCAGCGCGTTGATTTGTAGAACCGCACTCAAAACAATCTATGCAGCTTATGTGCACGTTAGCACGTTCATCCACTCTGTGTATGGAGACCCCGCCTCCTGCTATATCGTATTTTGAGCTGTACGCTCCATCACACGCCATAACTAATACCTCGTTCAACACGTCAATCCTCCTCTACAATACTTTTAAATATTGGGCAATTCAAAGACACGCCACCATTTATATTGGTAGATTCTCCAAAGCTGTCTATCTCTATTAATCGCCCAGCCAACGATTCTTGATTGTTCCAAAACCAATCACGCTCATAATCTGCGAACCCACTACCTACCCATACTTCGTTACCATTATACTCTACTACTACAGCTCCCATAGTACCCTCGAACTTACCACTGCCCTCTTCAAGGCGTATAATGGGCAGCGTGTACTCTACAACGTTCTTTACCTTTAACAAGCCGTTTGAGCGCTTGCACTCATACTTTGATTCGTACTGATTTAGCATTACGCCCTCGCCGCCTCTTCGCCATATATCATTGGCTGCATCCATTACTTCATTCCACGTATTTGCTTTTGCTAATATAGGCACAGCCTTAACGTGTGTCAGCTTATGTGGCCTTGAAGCGATGTGTATTTCTATCCAACTCTTGCGCTCATGTGCAGGTTTACTTTCGCCATTGAAGAAATCCTCAACCGGTACTGCGTCGAACACGTTGAATGTTAATCCAACTTTTGTACCCTTTGTAGCGGCAATGCTGTTAGTCATTTGCCTTAGAGCTATACTATCCTTAAAACGCCCAGTAGCTAATAACTCTCCGTCGTACACTATGTTATCTGGTAGCTTCTCCATATCCTCCATAATTTCGTCCAACCCAAAGTCCTCATGCCCCGACCTACTAAAGGCTCTACTAACTCCATCCTGCTTTATAATTATGCGCCGTATGCCGTCTAGCTTTTCTGTAACTATATATGGAAACTCTTTAGTAGAAACCTTTTCCCAAGGCTTACCCAACATGCAGTCTATAACTGGAATAAATGACTTTCCATACGCTTTGTTGAGAGTTTTCACGTCTATCCCTATCTTTAATTTTTGCGTGCATATGGCCCGTACCAACATACTTGTGCCTATTGGCCATTGACCTCCTTCAAAACCTCTGCGGTACGCTCTTACTCGCTCCAGCGCCGCAGCATTACCGGTGTTGTTTTTTGCTAAATACTTCATTATTGTACGCGTGCCAATATACTCGTACGCTGACGTCTCTACGCTCAATGCCTCGCCGTACTTTGCGTCACTTATTCCTGTACGCATAAGAGGATTGTAGATGTGGCGTAGCACTTCCTTTAACAAAGGCGTGTCTTTACACTCTACGAGCATGTTTACCTTCATTACGGTGCTTCCCACTTGAGAAATAGTGTTTAGCACTTTTACCACGTTTCGAAATTCTTCCTGTTCTTTCAATACGTTTGTCTCCATCGTCTTATCGCTCCTTTCACGTTGTTTTTATACTCCGCCATACTCTGGTTAACGTACGACGTCGATACGCCTACGGCCAAGCCTATGTCTATGAATGATGCCTCTAAATTAGAGTTAAGCCATATGTCAATCATTTGCCTTTTTTTGCCGGTATATTTTTCAGCTTCTTCTTTTAGCGCCTGCCATATGTAGCGTATAGACTCTTTTTGTATGGTGTCAGACTCTAGGTCTATACCAGCATCTACGTCGTCCAACGCAGTTACTTCAGAATCGTCGTACTTCGCTCTATCCAGCGATACGGCATGCTCTGCTACGTTGCTTTTGCGCGTAATAGAAGTAAGGTGCGCCCAAAGTGAGCGTTGTATACACGTCACCGCGAACGTAGAGAATCTTACACCAGACTCTTCGTCGTATGCTGCGCATGCGCGCCATAACGCCTCAAACGCTATGCTTTGTGCCTCGTGACTATACGCCAATTTATATCTGTGCAGCCATTGCCAAGCCAACCCGCTATTTTCTTCAATCCTCCTTTCTATATCCGTCACTTACACGTTTCCCCCTTTCCAGCGTATTCACAACGTCCTGTAGAGTCCAGCATACCGCCCCTACTCCACCGGCCATCTCCATCTTTTCTATGTAGCGTAATTGGTGTACAGTAGGTTTTCCAGTATCTCGCTTAAGCTCCAGTAGCACCAATACTCCGTGGTAGCATACCAATATATCTGATATGCCTTTTACGTGATTGTCTATGATGCGCTGAAACGCCAATTCTTTTCTACTAAATCCTTCAAGGTACTTAATAACTATCTGCAGAAACTCTCTTTCCTGCGGCCATTTCTGGTTCAATAATAAGTCGTCTGTTATCATCGTCATACCACACCTCCAATGTGTTTTCAGGCCATTCAGCCATGACAGCTCCAGGTATTTGTACTACTGTATTGCTTCTATTAGTTACGTTAACCGTCTTTATCAATCTTATCATAGAACGCCCCCTTTAAGTGATTTAGCATCGCGTAACTTACATCTTGCTTATTTTGAAGTACGTCAAAATATATGGCCTCGTCTATAGTGCCAGTAGCCACTATAATAAAATACTTACAAAAATGTGGTTGTATACGCCTATCTCCATATATTCTATCGTACGACTGCTTGTAGAGTTCGTACGAAAAATTTAAGCTAAAGTATATGCAAAAATGCGCATTTGTAAGCGTAAGGCCTTTATCAGCCGAACCAGGATTAGCTACAAGATACTGTACTTTTCCACTTTTAAACGCCTGTATATTTATAGTTTTTTGTTGTGCGTCTATAGTACCGTTTAATATGGCGCATTTAGTGCCGAGGCGCTTCTGAATCTCTACAAATTCGGCTCTGTAATGGGCCCATATTAACACTTGCTGCGTACGTAACTCAGTCCTTTTAAGCATTTTTTCAAGCAAGTCAAATCTACCATAATCTATGTAGTGAACCTCAGAATCTATTGACTCTGTATCAATTACGAATCCACTACTAATCTGGTTTAACTTGTTTACCTTTGCCGCGGCAAAATCTACCGTTACAATAATAGCTTCGTCTACCTCTATAGTCAAATCTCGCTTCATCTTGTTGTACAGCTTCATATGCTCAGGATTTAAGTCATAACGTTCTACTATGAACTCTCTGCCTGGTAAGTCCAATACGTCCATCTTGTCAACGTATATTGCCGTTTTTTTAATCATAGACATCAATTCATCCCTTTTGTCTGCCTTTATGCGCAGCTTTTCGTACTGCGGATTATATGACATATTATCAAAAAAGTTCGCCTTAAACTGCGAATAGCTTTGGTGCCACCCATAAAAGTCAACGGCCTTCATCTGTGTATAGTATTCCCACTCTCCATTTGGCGCCGGTGTACCAGACAAGATATAAAACCTTTGTACCTTCTGCGCTGTGTCTATAAGCGCCTTGCTTATCTTAGACGCCGGACTCTTCATAGTAGAGCTTTCATCTACACATACACCGCATACACGGTGCTGAAACAACTCGTCAGAGAAATTTGCGTAAGACTCTGTATTGATTATGTATAAGTTAACGTTGCGTCGTATAGCCTGAAGTCTTTTTGCTTTTGTAGTAGCGTGGCATATACTGTAACTCAAAGAACCGTCTGGGAAAAACTTTTTGATGTCTTCCACCCAAGCGTTCTCTATGAGAATTAATGGACACACTACTATCCACTTATTTCCTGGGTGTTTAACTATGTCATCATAAATAACGCTTAACGTCAACGGAGTTTTACCTGTTCTCGTATCATAATAAAATGCATACTTGTTATTTATGCGCGCCAGCTCCCTACCCGCCTGCTGTATTTGAGTCAGCTCTAAATATGGAGTAACCATGCATGACTCCTCGGGACCAAAATCTACTAGTTCTTTAGTTTTGCTTCGGCGACGCAGCTCAGTTAGTGCCTGCTCTTTTACGTGCTCAGGCAATGAAGAACCAGGTATATCGTCAATTCCACGCATAACCTTTATAACTTCTGGTAAGTGCTTAAGTGATAACTTGAATACAGTTTTTATCCTATTTTGCGTATACGGATAAAATAACTCCATTTGATTATGTGTCTCTTTGTCGTCTCGCTCACACTGTACCTCTATATATTGGCTATTTATAAGTATCTTTGCCATCTGCGTAACCCCCGTTTTAAATATACAATTTTAAGTTTGGCGCCGCGGAACATATACAACGCGCCGCGGCGCCACATCATGAAAAAGTACTTGGCGTGTATTCGTATTAAATATCGAACAGTGCTTCAAGGTTTGAAATATCCAAATCCTTACATACTTCTAGTTCCTTAGGTTGTTTCGGTGCGCTTGCTCCACGCTTTCGCGGAGTCCAACCCAGCTCTTCCCTGCGCGCCTGTATCTTGTCAATCTCATCCTGTAACATAGTAATACGTGCTACGCCGGAATCGTCGACGATTCCATCTTCGTCTGGTTCGCCTACTCCACGCTTAATCAATTTTGCAAGGCTAGACTTTTTGTTAGTCAACAACGTCTTAAGCTGCTCTAGCGTCAATTCCTCAAATGGAATGCCTGCCAACTTACCGCGTTCCTTCGGCTGCTTTTTAGGTAATTCTACAGTTACTTCAAACTCTTCACCCTCCATCAAATCTCTAGGGGCCACTACTGTCAATGTAATTTCTGCCATTATTTTCCTCCTTTTATAATATGTAAAACCGACTCTATTATCATTATATCATACTTCACATTTTTTGTACACTATTTTAATTACGAGAAAATGCGAATAATGCGCATTACATATTAAATGCTGCCTACTATTGAAGCACTACAGGTTACTGCGGATTTCTCCCCGCATTCTCAATATTTCAAAGAACCGCTCATTTAGCGCACGAATCACGTTTTTCCATGTAGTGAAAAATTTTTATTTTTACTTCAGAAAAAATTTTTTATAAGTATATAGTGTTAAATATATAAATAATAAGAATATTATAATAATAAGATAATATATATATATATATTTAATAATAATTTAATACGCGGTATACAGGTACGCATTGGCGAAGCGCCATACGGTTTCTACACCTATAACGGATTAGTGGACACTCAGCACTCACTTCACCGCATAAAATAGGCGTAGTTACTATGTAGAGCTCTACTTCTAAACACACAATTCGTACATTAGAAGAGCATAAATTAAAGAGAGGTATAATATATACCTCTCTTTTTACGAACGAATTACACGTACAGGTATTTTGCCGTCTATTCTAGCTGAGATTCCTGTACCCACCCGTATACCTCTGTAGTAGTAGAGCGCCGTATTACGTGGTATGGGTACTTTGCACCTTTTGCAATTTGCGTTACTTTTGCCGGTCCCTTATCTGCTGTTTTTGAGCTTCCACCAGTTGACGATGAATGATATTTTCCGCCTAAAAACTTAACCGCGTCTCCATTTTTATACGACTTACTTTTACTGCTTTTATCTTCTTCAGATTTTTCGTCAAGTAGTTTCTTAAATTTAGTCCAAGTCCAATCAGTGTTGTTGTGCACAAATGGAGCAGGACAAGTCTTACCGGTAACGTCGTAGTGTCTTATTACATTCTTTTTAGGTACGCCGTGCTTCTTCATTAGTTTTTTAACAAGCTCAGCCGTCATATTTACAGTATCGTCTGCAAAGTACCAGTCCTTGTCTTCACTTCCCATAGTCTTTGTAGATTTTTTCTTTACGCACATTTCTATACCGATAGAGTTGCTGTTGCGACAATCCTTATGTTTATAAGAGCCTGTAGTGCCACAGTGCCACGCGATATCGTTATCGTTCACTGACTTCCATATGTCGCCTTTATGCCCTACAAAGTAGTGAGCACTTGCTGATAACTCATTTGACGCGTAGTAGTTTGCATTAGCTTTAGCATCTCCTAAGGCGCCTACGTAATGTACTACAATGTACTTAACGCGCTTGTCGTCATTTTTATTCGTAAAGTTCTGTTTCGTCAGCTTCTTGTTGATAACCAGTTTCATCACTTATGCCCTCCTCACCTTCATCAAATCCCATTTCATCTACCGTTAATTCACCCATTACTTACCTCCCTTCATGAGCATGTCGCGCAATTCACGCAGTAGCTCGTCTTGCCTATTAAATTTCTCTGATATCTTCACGTAGTTTTCTACCACTTCTGAGTGTAAGTTCTTCTCTACCTGTGCCTGCGTCGCCATGGTAATGTTAATCTGATTGAAGCTTTCTGCCAATGCTTTTATGTCCAAGCAAAGACTCCTTATATCGCTACTTTGCTGCTTAAACATAAAGCTTACAATCACCATTACCAGAAATAAACACGCACCAGGTATACCCAACTGAACCCATGCGTCTATTGACATCATAGTTGCCTCCTTTCTACTGAATACTTATAATGTAAAACCTATTGGTGGTGACTCTAAACTTGCTACGTTTTCATCCCTGTATCCAAGTACTGATACTTCGTACTGCCTAGTTTCTATTGCCGCTCTATTGAATACGTACGTATTTAAGTATGTAACGTAGTTCAAGTACGTATAACCAATAACAGTGCTTGAGCGTACGTATATTCTATATGCGTCGTAGTCCCCAGTAATAGTAAAAGTCGCCGTATAATGCTCTTGGTCTACTGACACCATTACTTCTGGGTACTCGTCAAACTCTGCTTCTGCGCGTTCACCAAATACTGGAGCAGCCACAACGTTCTCAGCTCTACCTTGTAGGTTAGCGAAGCCTACTGCACCCTGTCCAGGATAATTTTTGAATCCTATACCAAGCTCTGCCTCTACGGGATTGGCTGTTAGTTGAGGGTCAAACGGTTCCCACTTTAGCCCCCTATATATACCGTCAGGTCTGCACCTAAAATTAACTTGTCTTGTCCATAACGGCCCGTACCCTTCTCCCATATTTTTATTGCTGTTATCCAGCCCGTACATTACCAAAGTACCGTCTGGTTCTTGTACAATTGATACGTTTCTTATATTTATATCTAGCTCATCAATATCTTGGTCAAATGTAAACTGCAAAATAAACACCTCCTATACTGTTAAAGTAGCCGGAGTGTCTACAACATACGTTGAGTCTTTATACGGCCTATTTAATTGTGCTCTTATTACTATACTGGAGCCGTCCGGAGGCGCAGTAGTAAAACGTAAAGGTTCACCTATATAACCTATAAACGATTTGTAGTTCATTCCTAGCACCCTTTGTACATCTGTAAAGGCGCTGTTTGTAACTACTCTAAATCTTGTAACCGTTATGGCGTCAAATCTAAATATTCCTTTATTAGGTAGTGCGTAACCAGTATCGGTACCTTCCCTACCCTCCGGTAGGTTTTGAGTACCAGGTATGACCGTAGCCACTACTACCCAAGCATTATTTACGTATGCCTCTACGGCTAGGTAGTTTAAAGCAATAGAACCGTTTTCGCCGTATAAGTACGGTATTACTACAGCATTACACAGCCTAGGCTGGTCAAACGTAAGCTCTATAGGCGTAGTTGATGAAAGTAGTGTAGTGTACCGCTGACTAAATATATTTGCTTGTGGCGTAGTTACCGTAGTACCTGTACCAGATAAAGCACATTTATCGGGATGACGCGTCCATACGTTAGTTGAAGAAACATTTGCAGAAATATTAGCAAGATTATCTACGGTATAATCGACGTCTCTTTCTTGAAGTACGCCGTTTACACGCACCTCTTCAGTACCGCTTACCCAATCTGGAATTATTGGGTCAAACTCTGTTGTTGTACCGTCGCCAGTTCCTACCGCAAAGTTTGAACTTAGATATGGAGTAAAGTATTCTGCATTAGGTAAATCTATAGCTATAACGTTAGTATTTGTATCTGGCTGTATACTAAGAGAAGAATTACTAGAGAAAAATAGCGCGTTATAAAATCCGTTATTCTGCTCTTCAACAGGTACGCGCCTATTCGTATACGACATAGTTCTTCCATTGTTAGAGGTGTACGTAGCCAATGCATTATACGTACCACTTGGGTTATACGGCGGAAGGCACGATTCTCTAAACATGCCGTATAGGCTTATAAACCCAGCATATATCCGCGCCGTAGTATTTACTGAAATAAACGATGAGAAAAAGGTATCTCTATTAAGCCAGCGCATTCCAGCCGGCATTGTAACTACAACGTAGTAGGTAGCTGTAACTACTAGCGTATCTAGGTCTGTTTTGTCTATACTTGTTTGATTTCCTTCTGAGTCAGTTATAAGCGCCCTTGTAGCTAAAGAGTCTCCTCTAAACCCTACTTCTTTTACCTGCCCTACATAGGTTGAATTGGCCGGGAAAGTCGCGCGCTTAACTACCGTACACGTGTCTCCGTCAATACTGGAAGAAACTAGACTAGCAACTATTGGATAACCTAATACGCTGTCTAGCGCTGTTTGTGTAGGGTCTACAGGAGTATCGCCAGTACCTATAGTAATTTGGTAAAACGGATTACTAGAATTGTTAGAATTAAAATAAGCATTAAAGCTATTTAAAACCATATTTTCTGCTTGTGCATGTTCTATAGTGCCATCAACTTTCTGGCATTCAAAATCGAAGCGATTGTGCACGGTTAGGTTACATTCAATGTTAATCATAATGCCTCCTTTATATAGGTTCAATTCCTACAAACGAAACCGCGATATTCGGTAGTAGAGTAGGGTGTAAATTTACACTGTTGCTTTCATTATACTGATTATCTATTGTTGCTATAGCTCCTACAGCCATGTTGGTAGAAAGTACCGGTATAATGTCGACATTCTCATTGTAGTATCCATACAGTGTACTAGAACCGCTTATTTTCATATTTAGCGTTACGTTTGGCGATAACGATACAAACTCTCGCGCAAAGCCCTGTGGTGATACTGCCCATACAACTGTAGACAACATATACTCTACACCTGTTGGAAGTACCAATGCAAATGTACCTGCAGCAAACTGCATAGACACCTGTAGAGATGAACCCAAGTCTCCATCCATAACTACAAACAATTCAGTAGAGTTGTTTTCATTTACGTACATAGTATCTATCGTCCTACCCGACGTATTTATAAGCCCTGTTACAGTGTTTCGCCAATCACCCTTTAGCACTAATGGATATGCGTACCTAGCTACCAAAAGGTTAGGCCTCCTACCGTATATTGCCTCGTATGAAGTATCTACCGGCTCATCTTCTGCTGTAAGTACTGACATAGCCATATAGAAAGATGGCTTAAGGTCGATGTACTCTGGTGGCGTGGTGCTGTCAATATAGTACCTATCTGTTATGTACCATTTAGGGGGAAGTGGGTCATAGGTCATTCCGTCGTATAAGGAATAATTTACTACAAATGACAGCCTAAAGTCGTTAAGCCTTTGTACGTCAATGTCTACCGCTCTACCGTTAGATGGCATGGTATCTACAGGGTAAGGCCCGTCCCATACATATGATGCCGCGCTTTGCGACCACGCGTAAGTTCTATACATAAGCGTATTAAGTCCTAACTCGTCTGAAAGAAATGCTACTACTAATCCTTGGTCGTTTTGCACATCTGTAGGGGATTTATACCCACGTACCGCGGCTAACCTTGTAACCTGTGCCGCAAGCGTGAACCTTTGTGTTGAAAAACCGTGCTGAGCCCATATTACGCGAGAGTCATACACGTAGAAGAACCACGGCTCTTCTTCTGTAATAAGTACATGCTTATCTCCATCTCTCTGCCACGTGCCGTCAAACTCTATAGCTGCATCTAATACTCCGTCAGATATTTCATACACTACTTCCCATACTGCCTCTAAAGAGGTACGTTCATACGGTGTTTTACGTATACGCGTTATACCGTCAGGGTCTCGACCTATTGCGTATAAAGCAGAAGGACCTGTGTCATTTGGACCTCTATACACGGCGACGTCGAATATATGAGAACCTATTGGAAACTCACTATAAATCAATCCACCAGCCTCTACTACAAAAAGTATTTGGCGAGGATGAAATATGGTAGTAGGGTCATTTTCTACTAACACGTTTACGCTAAAATTGTGTTTACCAGCTTTGCGTTTAAGAAATGCGAACGGTATAGTTATTGTTCCACGGTTGTTAATACTTGTAGGGTCAAAGTGTAGCGGAGAATAAAGCTCCTCATACCCATTATCTTTTATAGATACAGTGTAATGCGCACCATTGCCGTATCCCTCAGCCCCTATAACCAACTTAGCACCTACGTCCGTATTTTTCAAAAGAGTGCCAGTTACAAGGGCCACAGTATCTGTAGGCACTAACGTATCATTAAGGTTTATAGTAATTGGATACCTATTAAAATATGATAACATCCTAGGCAATTCTTTTGCTATGTCTACAGTCGGCCCGGACAATACGGGCCCTGCTAGTACCCACTCAAATATCGTTATCGGTATCTTACTAGAAAAAGAAAATGTGCAAGATATATGGTTCTGTATATCAGGCGTGTTGAACACTGCCCTACATATGTTAGTAGATGTATTTACTAACATAGCGTAATCTAAGTACACCATTCCGTCTATATCTACTATTTCCACTTTTGCCCAAGACATAGGTACGTAGTGGTCTGCATACGGTGATACTCTTGCCTGCATCTCTAATTGCGAGGGTATAGTACTAAGTACGTCCTTAGATATATTAAATACTGCACTACCATTGGGTGCTAGTACGATAGATGTGGTAGATATAGAACCATTTGTTACAACCCAATCTACAATGTTACGTGTTAATAAATTTTCACCGAAGGTCATGCAAGCACCTCCTTATTAAGAAGAGACATTGTACATGACAAGGTTCCATTAAACGTATAAGTTAGTCGTCTAATAAATCCAGTAAAAGTTATTCCATACGTATCGCTTATTACGGTTATGCATTCGCCTACGTTCATTGTACAGTCTCCACGAATAGGCACGTCTAATGTAGGCACCGCTATTTTAATAAAGTTTTCAAGCGTTGCCTTAAAATTTGCCGCGTGTTGCATACTCTGTATATACCTATTCTTTATAGTTAATAATCTATCTGAATTATCGGTCATTTTACTCTCTACCAGTGAAAGTACAGCACCCAGTACGTCAATACTGCAAGTCGTGTATTCTACACCAGGATTATTAAGTGTGAATAAAACGTCTAGCGGAGTAGCTTCGACGCTTTCAAGAGTTACGTTAGGTGCCTGACTATTTATTGCTACTTGAGCAATATAATACGCTGGTACTTGATTTAATGAATATGGCTGAGTGCGGGTTATACCAGGTGCTAATATCTCGCTAGACATATTAAGCAGTGGAGCGTCGTATAAAATGTCAGGCGTTACGTACGTTAAATCTATTCCACCATAACTCTTTATCGCACTCTGTGTAGCATTGACGTTTATAACCTGACTATCGTCATATAGAGTGTTCACAATAGGCGCGTTTTTATTCCATGTTGAAACGCGTACTAGTCCATCCTTGTTAGTAGACACAATTGAAAAACTACTGTTTAGTATCTCCTGCAAAAATGTTTGCGCTACTGAGTCTACAAACACATATGGCAGTATACGCTGCAATTGAGTATCCATAGATACTATAGCTGACTCTCCTATAAGGCTAAAGTATTGTTGTACAAAATCATGCACAGAAGTTTGTCTTTGAACAGGATAAATTGGTATTGGTTTTGTAAATACATTATATAGTCTATCATTAGCCGTTACGCTTACATACTGCCCTACTATTGTGGTTTCCCATTTTGTCATAAAGTACTCGCCAAGCTTCAACCAATCTGTAGGGTCGTCTAAGTGGTTGTTTGTCCTAATGTATGGAATAATTTTCATGTTCTGTACAATTTGGTTGTAGTATGGCGACGCTTGATTAGTAGGCGTAAATAACGAACTTTCATTAAACATTGAGAAGGAAAACTCATTAGACGACGGTGCACCTAATAGATTAGCTATATCCGATGAATCCTCTTCTAGCCAACTACACTCTATCAAATAGTTATCAGACGTTACCTGTAAAGGAACGCCTGTAAAGAATATTTCTATCATCATTTCAGTATGCACCGTTTCTGCCGAGAAGTCAGCACTTGTCGGTAACGCCATATAAGCACCTACTTTTCAATTAAATTAAACTGTACATTTTTCCACACCCAATTTCTACCCGCACTTGCAAAGTGCAATTCTGTAGGTATACTGCCAGAGTATACTCTGGCAGTCTTAAAATTCCCAGTGGTAGCGTTGTCCGGATAGCGCAATGTATAGAATATTTCTTTACTGTCCCATATTGCGCTAAGTATGACGTCTAAATCTGCCCCAGTTATCGCGTCGTACGTAAAGTAGAATTTTAATTTCTGCGCTATTAACGAACCAGCCATAGTAGCGTTAGCCAAACGGGTAAGGTCTGTAACGTTGTAGCGCTCTATTTTGTACGTAGTAGGATTTTTTATGTCTACTCCGTTAACTCTAAACAGGCCTGCCATATGTTACGCCTCCTCTAGCTTGTTCTGAAATCTGTATAACGTTTAAGCGCCGCTGCAGCTCTACTAGGCTTCTTTCATCCGCTATAAGTGTGCCCACGTATAATGGTCGCACGTCTTCCTGCATCTGCGTTTGTGTGATGCCGCTAGACGTATTATTAGACATAGCAAGTATAGATGGTAGCATACCCTGCGTTACACCATTAGCTATCGCGTTAACGAAAGGCTCCATCGCCGAAGCGTTCTCTAGAGGAATTACTGCCTCAGCCTTATTACCCTCGGCGAACCTGGCTACGTGTTCACGGTTAAATATACCGCCTATGGCATGTCCGGCGTCAGGAGTGGCCGATGCAGATACTTCAATTTTTCCATTTTTACTTTTGCTTGTAAATAAGTCTTTAACCTTGTCAACCGCTTTACCTACGTTATCCTTTATAGAACCCCATACGTCCTTAGCCCAACTCTTTATAGTATCCAAAGTTTCGCGCGCCCAAGACTTAAAATCTATATCTGTAAACTCTTTAAATTTACCTTTTACGTCGGTCCACCAAGTCTTTATAGAGTCTTTAGTATCTTTAGCCCAATTTACTATAGATTCCTTTCTAGTATTCGCCCATTCACCAAACTTGGTATCTTTAAAATTACTGAAGCGCTCTTTCACATCAGTCCACCAACTTTTTATTTTGTCCGCAGTACTTGTAGCAAATCCTACAATTTTATCTTTAGCGGTTGTTGCCCATTCGCTAAAGCTAATACCTTTAAGATTATCGAAGCGCTCCTTTACTGTACTCCACCACGTCTTTACTTTATCAGCGGTACCAGTAGCAAAGGCAGCTATTTTACTTCCCGCGTTGGTAGTAAAATCTACTACCCTATCTTTTGCCGTAATAGCGAAGTCTACTACATTATCTTTTGCGCTAATCGCAAAATCTACTATAGCATTTTTTGCGTTAATAGCCCAAGTACTTATAACGTCGGCCGTTGTATCCACCAATATCAGTAAGCCTTCTTTTGCATTTATAACGTAATCTACTACTTTATCTTTGGCTGCGGTAGCGAATCCTACTACCGCATCCTTTGCATTACCCGCCCAAGTCTTTATTTTTTCTCCTGTGTTAGATACCCAATCACCTACGGCATTTACTACTGTGTCTTTAACCTCTATTGCCTTTTCGCCTACTCCTAGTGCCCAATCCTTTATGCTGCCTCCTGCCTCTGTAACGAAATCCTTGACTGCAGAGCCTACATCTGCAAACCATTTTCCTGCTTCTTTACCTATACTTACAAAGCCTTTTGCCAGTTTTGCGATAACCTTTACTGGAAATGTAGCTATACCTAGTAGTACTTCCGGTATTCCTTTTACAAATCCATCAAGTATGCCTAACACGATATTTAAGCCAAGCGGGCCCATCTCTTTTGCGGGTGAATTTATTCCGAATAAATCACATATGCCGTCCCATATTCCCTTAAAGAATTTTGCTATAGGCTCGGTTATAAGAGATACTGCCGCAGTAATTCCCGCTAGTATACCCTTTATTATGTTCATACCCATTTCTGCCCAATCTCTATCTTTAAAGGCCTGCACGGCATCTTTAAAGAACCCGCTAGACAGTTCCAACCAGTTATTAGTCCATTCAAAGTTAAATAAAGACTTTATACCGTTTATAAACCAATCTTTTATGGCTGCCCCTATAGTACCAAGGTCACCTTCCGCCGCATCCCATACGTTTTTCCACGAACCTATAGCCAGCCCAATTGAAGTAGCCAATAGCGTTGCTAGTCCGCCAATTTTTAAACTCTTAGTAGCTTGTAGTATAGTTACGCCGAGTGTTGCGCCGAACGTAGCGCCAGTTTTATGCCAATTGCCTTCTTCCGACATTGACAACTCTACAGAGGCTATACAAGCTGTAGCGAGTAAGCCAGCTGCCGCAGCAATACCATAATCTCCCGGTTTCTTTGCAATAGTAGAGAGTGCGGCGGTTATAGTAGTGCCTATACCCATGGCCATACGAGTTTCATCTGATAGGCCCAGCTTCTCGCCTAAAAAATCTATTAGCGCGCCGGATAATGTACCGATAGCTATACCCACTAATCCGCCACGTATACCGTTCTTAGCTATGCCTATAGCCGCGCCGATTAATCCCAACAAGCTAGTAGAGAACCCGCTCCAATCTCCGTCGTTTATTCCGCTTATAATAGTATCTACTAAATTACCGGCAAGTAAGCCTATACCAGCGCCTAATGCGGCTCCTTTAATGCCTTTCTTTGCAATTAGCATTATTGACGCGCCTAATAAGCCAAGTATAGATTCTGATAAATCGCCTGACCATTTTCCAGTATCCTGCAACTCTACTATCAATTGTTGTATTAACCAACCGGCTAGGCCAGCTAACGCTGCGGCTACTAGAGTAGTACCAATACCAGCCTTAGTAATTGCGCCGATGCCTAGGGTAAGTCCTGTAGCAAGAGGCGGTGCAATACGCTCCCAATTTCCGTCTTTTATAGATTTTATTATAGCGTCTATCAGCCATCCAACTACAAATACACCCGCTGCAAGTAATGGGTTACCTTTCATAGCTAGTATGGCAGTTGCTAATGTGGCTCCTAAAGCTGTGGCCACTCCTTCCCAGTCACCGGTTTTTATTCCCTCCATTATCTCGGCTATCAACCACGTAACCATGCCAGCTAATGCGGCTAATAATGGATTATGCGTTAAAAGTAATGTTAGAGCTGCTACAATTCCTGCAGCTATTAACTTACTTATCTCACTCCAATCTATACCTCCAAAGGCCTCCTTTAATCTAGTAAAGAAATCCTTAACCGTACCGCCTATATCAGGAAGAGTGGGCGGTATTACGTTACCAGAAGGTATATCTCCTACCGGCTCAAAATCGTCCCATGGGTTCGGTCCATCATCGTCAGACTTTTCATCAGGTTCCTTTAACTTAAATACTTCATCAAAAGATAATAAAGATTTAGCGGCCTTAGCGGCCTTAGACGTATTTTTGCTCAGGTCGTCCATATTTTTACTTGTAGCGCTTAACGCTTTATTAAACTTGTTTACATCTGCAGTACGTTCTTTTTGTTCAGGTAGTAGTATCTTGTCAGGGTCTACTCCACTAAATGACGTAAGGGTTTTAAAGTAGCTACCTACAGTACTAGTAAGCTTTGCCCAACTTCCTGTAAGCGTTAAAATAACAGCCCCTATACCCAATAGTACCGCCCATACTGGATGAACAGCAAGAAAGTGTAAAACGCTTACTAACCCATTAACTGCAGCAGCTATAGTCTTTAGTACACCAGCTATTACTATTGTAGCCACTGCTTTTACCCTAAATATACCCCACGCCGTAGCTGCTATAGTTAAAGCTACAGTCAAAGCTCTCATATATGTCTCATTACTTTGTATAGCGTACGTTAAGTTAGCTATTGTATTAAGCACGGCATTTACTACCGGTAGTATTAAGTTTAGCGCGTTAGTTACGGCTACTATAGACGGTCCTAATAATTGCATAAATGTTTGTGCGTTTAATTTTATAGTATTCCACAAATTAAGCAGATTAGCTATTAATGTTCGTACCTGAGTCTGCATAGATTCGGGAATAAAATGCTCAAATATTGCGCCAAATCCGCCAGTTTCAAATAATTGCCGAAGCGTTTGTACTAAATTTGTAATTGCCATAGCCGCCAAACGAGCACGGTCAAATATAGGCTGCATACCGCCTTCCGCCAATATTAGCAAATTATCTTTTATATTGGCTACCATACCATTAAAAGTCATAGTAGCCGCATCAGCTACAGAAGAGAACCGCTCATTCATACCCTCTACTAACGCGTTTATAACGTTGTGCGCTGGTACGGCTGATTTAGCTATCTGCTCAAAGTCTTCTGCGGTCATACCAAGTTTTTCGCTAAGTATCTGGTATACAGGTATACCAGCTGTTGCCAATGAATTAACTTCTCTTGCGGTTATTTTTCCCTTTGAGTATATCTGGCCTATTACCCTACTGACTGTTTCAAGCGTTTGTGCAGAACGCTGCATGGTAGAGGCGTTCATTATACCTTCCATTACGTACATTACGTTCTTCGATTCTATGCCGTATGCAAGCAGTCTTCTGGCAGCTTTTTCAGCTTCTGTAAAACCAAATGGTGTAACGGCAGAAAAGTCTTGTAGAACATTAACTAACTCATTAGCCAATCCTGCATCTTGAAACATATTAGAAAAAGCCGTACGAGTTTCTTCTAGAGAAGTCGTAAAATCCCATGCGGCACTAGTTGCGTCTTCAATTACGCGCAGACCAGAGTAAAAGGTCTGCGCTATTAAAATACCACGTACAATATTGCTTGATTCCTGCATTACTCTACCGAAGTCCTTACCTTGCTTTATAGCTCCTGAAAACATATCAGAACCTATTGCTTTATTAAGCGACGTAGAAAGGGTTCTAACAGGATGGCGTAAATTATTAAGGGCCTTTGTAAACCCAGATGTGTCTAATTCAACTTTAGCAGTTAAAGTCTGTAAGTTAGCCATACACTACCATCCTTTCAGCTGGTCTATATACCCTTGCGTAGTAGGTGCTTTTTGCTTTGTACCACTAGAGTTCATTGCCGCTTGTACTTCACGGTGTACTTCAAGTTGAGAATAAAATACTTTTGGCGTCATGCCCCATATTTCATCCTCTGTATAATCTAACCAAACGCGTCCGACATATAAGATGTAAGGCCAATCCCATCCGTCTCTAGAACTCTTTGGCCCTTTCCAATCTGCCGGCGCGTTTACTTGTTTGGGCTTGCTTCAACCTCATCGTTTTTAGGCATATTGTTAGTAAGTGCGGTGCCTATTGACTCTACAATTTCTGCCATGTTTTCCATATCGATTAAGTCCCCGACTGCTTGTTCTGTAAGAGCACTGTTACAAGAGTGTAAACCTGCAAATAACACTGTGCGTAACGCAATTATACTCTGCTCTTTTTCAAGCTTATCAAATGCAGCTTGGATGCTCCCATACCTTTCTTCTAACAATGCCAAGCTGTTCAACGTAAACATCATTTGATACTCTTTACCGTCATTAAGCTTGATACTAGTACGCTTGTTTCTTACCTGCTCTACTGATGACATACTGTTACCTCCTTCTTATTTTGTAATACTTTGCCGGCGAGGGGCCACTCCCCGCCGGCAACACATCGGATTTATTTTTTGAGACGTATGGGGCTTATTAAAGCTCTTCTGGTATTGTCGCATCTGGCATAAGTACTGTCGTAAACCACCCGTCCATAGTTGCTTGGTCGGCTTCCGGAGTATCAGAGTCAAGCTCATACTTCCACATACGCTTTTTCTTACCGCCAACGGTTGTTTGATAAACCATCTGTACAAACTGGCCTGTAATAGTATCGGATTGGAATGTAATACTATCCGCCTTAGTTTCAGCGTTATCTTCTGGGTCAGAAAAGCGCCCTTTATACAGCCACACATACTTGTACTTACCGTTGGATTTAAGGGTTCTAAATCCAAGAGCTATATACGGTGGTGAATCGTCACCAGCAAAAACTACCCCGCCCTTAGTATCAAGGGTGTGCCCTAGCCAATCTTCCTTCATTTCAGCAGTCAATACGTTCTTTTCAACTTCCACATCGATATTACCAATAGTTGCCGCTGAGTCACCAGGTCCATCGTCAAAGAACGCAGTAGCCAATGAACTGTTAGGATTAATATTAAGATGCATCAATCCAGGTGCAGGCTTAACTGCCGCATACGTAGGTGGAGCTGTAGCTGTGTCCTCTGCGGTCATTATTGCATAATGCAAATTATCGCAGCCTATTCTCATTGCCATAGTTATACCTCACTTTCTACCTGTACGGTTATGCCCATATTAAACGCGTAATAGGGCCGATTGTTTAAATCTGTTTTATACTTAAACGGAGTTTGGCGTAAGTATACTTGCGCCCAATAATCTTCCGTAAGCATTATTTTTCTTGCGTCATCCATACTATCTACAAACAACGTGTAGATACTGGCCGCGCGCTCTTTTGCCTTCTGCAAATTTTCATCGCGTATTACTACCTGTACAGACCGATTTTCGCAGACATCTACAGGCAACGGAGCATTACCTGCATATTCCATTAAAGCTACTAAATTATCCGGCTTTTCTGGAATAAAATCAATAAAACCATTGGAGGAATCTTCTGCAACCTTACCGTTATTTATAAGGAATGTCAAAAGTTCTTGCAGCATATCAGCCCTCCAGTCCTTCGTTTAATTTTTCTACACAGGTACGACTGAAATTTTTATCGGCAAAATTCATAACAGCTTGCTCTAAAAATTTAGCCTGCCCATTTATATGCGGCGCAGTTATATCTTCATGCACTTGCACAACATATTCTGACGCCCTTTTACCTGTGCGCGGATTTACTGGGTTGTTACGACCTCCATATTCTACTACACCATCGTACTTGTATCCATTTACATCTGTACGCTTTTCTACGTATGCAGAACCACTTTCCAATAGTGTAGCGGTATCTACAGGAACCATCGTATTGCTGTCGGCTAAAATTTCTTCAGAAGATGCCTCTGCCGCCCACTTTGCTCCGTTCTGTACTCCGCGTATCATAGCTTGACAACTAGACTCAAACCCATGTAAGGATTCTTTAGTAAACGCAATGTTTAAAGTAGCTTTCATATATACACCGCCTTTATATCGCGCCTACCCTCACGGTACCACGTACCTATGTTAAGTACTTCCGTCTCAACTCCTTCAAACACCACGTTGTCTCTTGCGTCAAATTCAACGTCGCCATCCACGTATAAGCACGTATTAGATACTACCTCTTTACCCTGTTTGTCCTTTATTACGTTGACCTTTCCTACGGGATAACAGAGTAGCTCTACGTCGTCAGAAAACTGCTTATCTCCATACACAGTCCTACCTACAAACGGCTTACGCACAAATGGTATATTAACCCATTCAACAAGGCTTTCATACATTAATGGCACCTCCTACCCCATGGAGGCCTTTTTGGAGGATTGTTCTGCATGTCATAGTAGAAAACCTTAGGCCCTGAATACGCCGGTTGGCTTAAGCCAGAACCCTGCGCTATTAAGTCCTCGTACCGCTTAGCTTGATTTTGAAAGAAGTTAAGCCGGCTAGTAGGGTCTTCTGACTGTGGTCCCAAACTGCGCTTAATGGCTTTAGAATACTTAATAGCCATTGCTGTAAATACTTGAAAATATAGCGCATTAAGATTGTCTCCGTATAAGTCCAGTAAGAATTGCAATTCTTCATTAGATAATACCGGAGACTTTTCATCCGTGTCTCCGGTTAAAAATCTAGCGGCATCTAATGGACTTGTTGACGGGTCTCCTGAATATGACCACGACATACACAGCACCTCCTACTTAACCGTAGCTACCGTCTTTGTTTTTGCAACTGGCTTAGTTGTAGGCTTCTTTGGCACAGTAACTTTAGGAATATCTATACCACACTTATTTCTAAAGAAATTTGCCCAAGACGCATAGGTTGACTCGGTAACCTCTACAATGTGCATTTCGTTGCAACGGTAACGAAAGCGTTTTATATCCGTTTCCTTTACCACGGTACCTACAGGTATCGGGCCCTTAGCATCCCTAAAGGCCCGTCTACAAATGAAATATCCCATTACTCTACAATTCCGTTGAAGAACACGCCAAGGTCAGGGGCCACAACTTTCATATCAAAGGCCATTTCACCCTCTATTCTTTCAACGCCGAGTCCAAGCAGGTCCATAGGAATTCGTACTATTCTGTTACCAAATGCGCCAGAACCATCAAGTCCAGTCCATGCAAAGATGTATCCTGCACTCGCTGTCCTAAGGCCTGGACGAGGTGCCGAATAGCACAGCAACGCGTTCTTGCCGGCAATAAAGCCAATATCGTCGGTACCTTGCTTAATGCCTTTATTGACAACCGACCTTGCTACGTACACATTGTCAACTTCAAATAGGCTAGCCAGTAGCGCTGTAGTAACGATACCCTTTTCGGTGTACTTAATACGGTCAAGAATGTCAAAATGACTTTTAAGCTTGTTAAAAACGTATGGCGACAATACCAACGTATTCGGCTTAAATCCTGTTTTTTCCTCCATAACAATTGCCGCATCGGTAATATCTGTAATTGGGTCAGACGTGTCAAGGTTCCAATATGCCTTCGTAGTTCCTGCCGTAGTAGCGCCGCCGGTATATTCAGTACCCCATACCCCAGCTTTGAAATACTTATCGGCAAATTCTGCCTCTCTCCTAATAGCCATTTTCTGCGAAACATAGTACGTACTGTCAATATCCACGTTAAGCGGATTTTCTGCATTTACTCTATCCTCTGGCGCTACGTCCTTATGGAATGCGTACTTAAACGCATGGTAAGAATCAGTTTCAACTTCATAGTCGCCGCCAGCAGATTCAGCTATACGCCCACGTACTTTTGCTTCATCCCGTAAGAAATCGCCAATCTTATACTTAAAGAATAGGTCAGATTGTCGTTGTACCGGTACGATTGGAAAAATCTTATCCGCAATAAACGATTGTGTTTGAAAATATGCAACGCTTATATTAGTAAGCGCCCGGTCGATATGTGTTTGCGTGTAATCAGGCATGCCTTTCTCCTTTCCTTATTTAGATGTAAACTGCTACCAATTCTCCAGCGTTAGCAGTTGTACTCATTGCTACCATACTAGTATCGGTACCAGATACTGCTTTACCTTCGGCGTCAGATGCTACAATTGAACCTACCGTAATAGCCGCAGCGCATTCTACCATCATAATACCGCTTGCTATATCTACAGTTTGTATCGTATCATTAGATACGTTACGAGACGCCCCAAGAATAACCGTACTTGCTGTAGCTAGTACTGCACATCCATTTGCGTCGATGCTCATAAACCTATATTGCGGTATAGGCGCAGCATCAGTTGCCTGCGTTGGCAACGTAATTTGAAAACCAGGAATTTCATACGCGTTTGTATTCTGCGTCATTTATCGCACCCCCTCTAAATACGCTTTGTACAACTCCGGTTGCTCTTTTACTACTACCTCAATTGCTGCCGCATGTGAAATGCTTCGCGTCTTGGCAATCTCTGACGCAGCAGCGTCCATCTTACCCCATGCGTCGTCATTCGCCGAAACGCCGGTAGTACCGGACTTACCTACTTCAACCAATGTGTGCCCTTCTACAGCTTTTGCAGCCTTTTCCAGAATAGCGAGAACCTCTGGAGTCGCACCCTTAATTACTGATACTAACTCAGCTGTTTCTACTGGCAATGCTTTTAGTGTTGCAGCTTTCGCAAGAGCAACTTCCTCAGCCTTTGCTTCCTTCATTTTTGCAATTTCTGTTTCAAGTACCTTAGCTTGAGCTGCGGCACTTTCCTGCGACTTTTTCACGCTTTCTACGTAAGCTCTTAGTTCTGCAGGTAAAGACTTCATAGTTTCAGTTTCATCAAGCTGCGCAATAGAATTGTCTTTAGGCTCTTTTTTTGCCATTTCAGCCTTTTTCTTCTCTTCTTCCTTTTTGCGCGCTTCTTCTGCCATGGTAGCTTGCATGTCTACTACAGCCTTCTTCACGGCATCGTCAACAGCTTTCTTCTGACCTTCCGCCATATAAGACTTCAATACATCTGCCTGCCCTTGTGGCAAACCTTTTAGAATCTCGTCAGGTGTCATGTTTGTCTCCTCTCCTTTTGGTTTAGTTTTTACTAAAAGAATATGCGCCTCAGAGTTGCAACCCTCTTTACATAGGTCTACTCTGTTAAGCTTCAACTTAGTCAGTATTTTTGGCATTGTCGCATACCTCCTTAAGGCGTATTATAAAGCCAAAGCACTACAGCGGTGACTTGATTATACTATTTCTTTTCTGATTGCGCTGCCTTGTATAGAAAACATTTTATAAATGCCTTCTTTTACCTTACGGTATACTTCGTCATCCATAACCTTCACAGTTATAAACCACGCTTCAGGTACAATGCCTACTGGAATGCCAAGAGCCTCTTGCTTTTCTTTTGTAAACACAATAGACTCTACTATCATTCCAACCGCATCGCCTACATGCTCAACACCGCTAACCGCGTAGTCCTGCATAAACTCTATAGCGGCGCGCTCTAACTCCTCTGGTTCTATTATGTCGCCTTCCCAATCCAATGGCGGGTTACCATCAACACCTAACGCTACGTTAGCCCAGCCACTTACGAGTCTTTTATTGTCGTTAAGTTTGCATATTTCAAACACTTCTCCCATTACAATCCCTCCACATAATTCATATCGTTCATCTCCAACACCTTGTCGGCCGTATCTGCCTTTATAGGCTCTGCCGCAGTACTTGTAGATTGCTCCGCACCTTCCATGCTACCAGTTGTTTCCTGCGTAGCATACAACTCATCAAACTCTTCAGCCGTTATCTCAGGTATGTTCATCATACGCCGTAAATGATTTTGCACGTCTCTATCTACGTCAGTCTTAAGTGACATAGCGCGTAGCATAAGTGCCATTTCTTTAAGAGCCGGTTCATGTATCTTACCCGGTAGTATCTTAGGTAGACGTCCTTGTAAATCTATTCCGTTAACCTGAAACAAATCTGGAACCGCCTTTTGATTAAATACTTCGGCTATAATATTAAGCTCTGACTGTAGAGCAGCTGCTAGCATACTTTGCTTAGTATCCGCCAAAGCGAATGAGCCAGACTGAGTGCCTAACAATACTATGTCTGAAAGCATAGTTATAGCTATTCTATTATCATACCGCTCTATAGTAGAGCCTATAGGTATTTGCCTACCTGAACCCGATGTTAACAAGTCAAGCTTCCACCCAAATGGAAGTAGAATTCCTTCTTCACTGTCACGCCTAACGTTTCTTATAAGCGTTTCTGCTTGGGCCCGCAGTTGAATCATCTTAGGGTCAGAGTCACTCCATAAATCCAAACCCTCAGGTGTTTGCAATATAGGCAAACCGGCTAAGTCACGTTCAACTCCTATACCCTCTATCTCCTCAAAATGCTTTTTAAAGTACCACGGCCTGTACGCGTTACGCAATAGTGACTTTCCCTCGGGGTTTGTTTTAGAGGCGCGTGTCCTAAATAACATGCAGTACTTCATAGGTATGGTTACGCGCTTCCAATCAGGCTCGCATTGCTGCTCTACGGCAACCAACTCGTTACGGTCGTTATACACCCATCCGTCTAATGTACGTTGTGCACGTATTGGCATGTCGCGCCAACCAATCTTTCCATCGCTATACTTACTCCTGTACCTTTTAGACTCTTCATAAGGTCCCCTACGCACCTTGTATACAATCTCGTGAAGGCTGAAGCCATAAGTAAGCATAGATAAAACCTCACTTATCATATCTGGCCAAGACGTTTCCATATCATCCATACAACTCTGCAAAAAAGTAGCGTTATTTAAATCTTCAGTATTATCGTCAGAATGTGGCTTAACGGTCCATGTAGTAGAGCGTATTAGCATTTCTGCTAAGTATAAAATAGAACCGACTACAGGGTCATTATCAGCCATTTCTTGGTATATTTTACCGGCCCTAGGCCATCTTAGCTCAGGTAGAAACTCTTCGTATACGTACCTATCTTGCCGCTTAAGCCCTGGAGAACCTATTCCGCTGTAATGCGGAGTCATCTTTTTTACATCTGTCATCCCACGTGCCCCCTTCTATTAAAGCTGGCCCATACGCTCCCACCTTTGCTTACTCCACTTGGTACAACCATCAATGCAGGGCGCCCAAAGTAATTAAACGCCCCAGAAAAACCGTCTATAGTATCATCTTTTTGCCCGTACGGGAAGATATTAACTTCATCAAAAAACGCTGTAAGATTTCTACACTTATCTAATATCATAACGCGGCCGCCCTGTGCTGCAGCAGAAGCTGCTCTGGCACGCTCAACTTTCGACCCTGTTGACTTAACGCCCAAAAAATCATACCCTACGAGTATATCCCTAGCAAAGTGCTGTATTGTAAAATCTCCAGAAGAGCCGGGTTCTTGCTCCATTCTAATTGCAGTAGAATAACCGTCTCTTTCTGCCGTACTCTTCACTATTACCTCCATGTCATGGGGCGTCTTTTGTTCTCGTACAATGTCTACAATGTAGTACATGCCCTGATGCGACGCAAGTAAAAATCCAACGGAGTAGTCTGGGTTCCTCTTATCACGCCTAGCTCTGGTGGCCGGGTCTGTAGACGCTAAATCCCAAAAACGCACGTATCTGGCATGCTCTGGTATTGATTCCCTACTAACCAATTGGAACCAACTGCTACTGAACACGTCTCCACTGGCCTTTATCTCCCAGTTGCCGTTAAGTAATCGCTCTTTCTCTACTGGGTCCAATTCGTCTAGCGACTGCCTATAAGACTCAGCATCAAGGTATGGGTTGTCATCTAGTCCAGCCGGTACGAATATTCTTCCGTGCTCTTTTCCCTCTGTGAAGAACCTGTTGTAGTAGTACTCGCCAAACTGCCCTCCAGGATTAGCCGTGGCACGGAATCTTAGTGGAACCTCCATACTTTTTGGCTTACGTAGTCTACTGAATAGGTACCTATAATTCGCTGGGTCTATATGCGTAACCTCATCCATACCTATGTATTGAAATTCAGCGCCTTGGTACCTGTAACAATCGTTAGCAGACTCTAAGTAGCCAAAACTTAGAGTAGCTCCGTTTAAGAAAGTGTACTTCTTATCTTTGTCTGACCAACGTACCTGCTTTGCCTCTACAAAGGGCATCAACCATTGCTTGCTCATATCAAGCAGCGCATTAGGTAATGCCAAATCTGCGTACGTTTTACGGAACAGTATTGCGGCATATCCTGGTACGTCCACGTACTGTAGTGCCGCCATAAGCTGCGCAACAGATTTGCCGCCGCCTGCAGAACCTCCGTATAGTATTTCTCTCTGTAAGTCCATCAAAAGGAATGCACGCTGCTTTGGCGTAGGGTCGTACGGTACGTACTTAGTCAATTTTGGAGTCAATAATTTCTGCAGCGCTTCACTGTCTATGTTAGTCAGGTCTATTTTTTTAACGTCCATAACTAATCAACCCCTTCCGACTCTTCTTTCTTCGACTTGTGGTAACCAAAATAAAAACTTACCACCATTATCATTATACGCTCAAATTGCCTACTCATAACCTCGTTGAAATGTAAATGCGGAACAACAGTTACCGCAATGAATGTAATGCAATATGTACTGATTATGATAAGCGCAATGACGTCTTTGGCGCCGTTTATACAGCGCCGCATGACGTTCTTCATGTAATACCTCCTTTATGCAGAACCCAACTTATATGGAGTAAACCTTAGACTATCCATGCCAGAAGACTCTACTACCGTATTTACTAATACGTCTGCGACGTACGGTTCTGCACCGCCTACGCCTAACAGCGAGGTATTATTATAGTCCTCAACCGTACCGGAGTCAGTAGTCAGGTTTACGACACCAGTGCTTACAAGGCGCAATCCTAACAAGCCTATTGTAGTGAATCCAAGACCTTCTAATCGCCCGCCTAATCCATTAGTAACTGTGTACGTACTGTTTACAATGTCAACAGTGCTGGAGTAGTCTAGCTCCTTATCCTCCATCATAGCCTTTAAGTCCAAAACTTCACCGTGTATCGCTGTAACTTTTTGCTCTAACGTGTCCGTTTTTTGCCTATAAAGGTAGTTTACGTTGGTAGTGTTAGTGACGAATGGAGTGTACTGATAAGAGTCTACATTATTAGAAGTTACTGTGTCGCCAGGGCGAAGCCAAAAGTACTTAGTTAGTGGCATTGAACTAGTATAACCGTTACTACTATACGTTACCTCTTGCGTACCGGTAATTGTGACTTCCCCGTACGTAGTGTCAGTATTTTTCATAGTGACACCTAGTACTCCGCCAGCTTCGTCGTTAACAGTAAATGAGCCGGTAGGATTTGGTACGTCTACTACTCCATCCATGTTAGGGGCTAATGCTTCATTAGCCGCGTCACGTATGATTGACTCCAAGTTCCTATCATACTCATCCTGCCATCTAAAGCCGTCTGAATCGCGATGGTCCTGTAGAGACGCTTTATCGGATGCAGCAGAGAGTGCTAGTTCTTCGCTTGTTACTAATTGCTGCGGCGTACCGGTTACTGGGTTAAGCGCAGTAGGTACCTGCACATTCGACTGGTACTGGGTACTGCCTTCTATATACTGCACCAAGCCAGACAGCTCTTGCGGCGTTTGCCTAGGTGGTATATAGTAGCACGTAGAAGATAGGAACCCAGTAGTAGCCGCAACTTTTACGACGTCTCCAACCTTTACTTTATAGACGTCTCTGATGGCCGTTACACCCCACCCAACTGGTACGTTGTTTATAGCTATATCTACTCCTTGCCCGTTAGCTCCGTACACGCTCGCGGCTACGTACCCATCCCTATCCACAACCCAAGTACCGTTGTTTGTAGTTATCCTGTTTATATTCTCTTGTTTTGCGTAGTCCGGGGCGTACGATACCGCTGTAGCTGTAGGGGCAATTACAGGTTTAGGCGGTACAAAATAGCACGTACATACATTAAGTACGGGATTGTCGCTATTTATTTGTACTGTGTCACCAGCGCCTATTGGAAATACGTTTCTATAACTGACCGCGTTAGCCGCCGTATACATGCCTACTCCATTTACAAGTATGTGGTAGAACGTTTGTACCTGACCAGTCGTCACAATAGCTATAGACACGAAGCCATCCCTATCTGACGTCCAAGACCCTCCGCTTGCAGATATCCTATTAGTGCTTTCCGTATTATTATAGTCGGGTATGAAAGACTCACCAGGAGCGCCTTTGTCTCCCTTTGGCCCTTCAAGTAAATCCATCGCTGCTACCCAATCAGTTCCGTCCCAGCGCCAAAGTGACGAATCGAATATTACCAACCTATCTACTTCAAGCTCTTCTTGATGCCCTCCAGACTCAAAGTACGCATCAGCCTCTTCCCTAGTACTAAAATAGTACTTATTATCCACAGACATGCTGGTAGCACTCTCTAATGCGGTGAGGCGTTCGTCCTGCGCCGTCTGTTGTTCTACTAGTCCTGCTTTGTCGGCACTGTACAGCGGGTCCGTTTCTATCACCAGCGCATCGACTTCCTCCTTCGTGTAGTACGCTGTCAAATCCAGGTTTGCCACGGTGTCGTCTATAATGCTTTGTACTTGCTCCTCGGTCAATTGTGACGGCAGCCCAGCCAATGCGGCCACCAGCATGGCCTGTACTTGCTCCACGGTGACACTACCCGCTGCTAGTATACCATCCTCAACCTCCTGTACCACAGCAGCCCTTTCACCATCAGATAGAGTGGAGCCATTCACCACAAGACTGGCTGTCATGTCAGTCACGAGCTGAGTTATTTCTGACTCAGTCAAATATCCAGCCACCGCGTTAGTTATAGCCGCGTCTGCAGCAGTCTTATTGTAATAATTCTCCTTTTCAGCCAGCCACACTGGGTCGGCCTCTGTCAGCAACCCTCCGCCACCGGTCACCTCTGCCCAGTCTGCGTCCTTGCGCCCATACACCTTTCCGTCAGCAGGCGCATCGGTGGTTATTGCT
>QMCD01000420.1_pt1 | contig 49218 bp, 49 predicted proteins | sample 1821841 | NCBI WGS metagenome assembly QMCD01 (sample SAMN01991225, study PRJNA193472) | Termite gut metagenome, whole genome shotgun sequencing project. | isolation source: worker | host: Macrotermes natalensis
ATTTTTTCTCTCCTCCCTTAGCTGTCTCTCAACTGCGGATTGAATACCTGGTCTAATCCTGTGTTCATTAGGTTCAGCGAGAACGAGATGAATGCGATATTCTTCATTTCATCCCTCTCCTTCTAATTGTCTCTCAACTGCGGGTTAAAGACCTGGTCGAGCCCGGTATTCATCAAGTTAAGCGAGAATGAGATGAACGTTATAGAAAGAATTACAGGTACAAATGCCCACCATGCGCCCAGAGTATGAGCGGAAAACTTGGTCGCCCACTGCATCATGAGGCCCAGAGTCGTTACATTTGACGTTGATGGGCCCAAACCCAACATGGATAATTGCGCTTCCGCCAGTATGCCGGACGATATTTGAAGGATGAGTGCCATCACAACATACGAGGCAACATACGGGAGTATATCACGGAGAATAATTTTCGGCATGCTGTGCCCCGAGAGCTTGGATAAATTCACATGCTCTCTGTTTCTCAATGAAATCACCTGGCTGCGCACCGAACGGCACGTCCACGGCCACGAGGTCAGCCCGATGATAATCGCCACAACCTCCGGCCCTCTCGCGGCCTGCCCGATTGAATTGGCTATAAGAATGAGAATAATGAAGCTGGGTATAACCGTAAAAATATTCGTCACAAATGTTATGAAATTATCAAGTATGCCCCCCATATAACCAGCCGTGAGCCCGAGCACAATGCCTATCATCGTGGCAATGAGGCCGGCAATGAAGCCTATCCTGAGAGACACGCTTACGGCCGAGCTGAGCTTTGTCAGCATATCCGCGCCGAAGTTGTCTGTCCCCAGAGGAAACGTCACTTTATTTCCGACGTCGCCGTCCCAGACAAATTTGTTCGGCGAGATCACTTCTTTTTCCTCAAGCGCTCCGTCCTCGCCGCGCCGGGCAATGATTACCTCCGGGTTTTCAAGAAGCTCCCTTATCCGCTGGTCCATGCGGGTGTAGGCTCGCTTTTCAGCCGCAAGCAAACCCTTCTGCGGATTCGAAGAATCATATTTTTCATTCCAGATATTAAGCAGGCCTTCCGCGTCATTTACGTCTATATCCGCTTCCGCCACACCGCCGAAGCTTACGAGCCATTCCTTCATGCTCTCCCTGTCTTCCATCGGCAGCAGCTTGTCTATGTTCGCACCGCCCTCATAATTGAGGATCTCTCCCTCAGTGTTGATTACACCAGTGACATTATAATATGTGCCCGGCTCATGGAACCCCGAGCCCACGAGTTCCATCGAGTCAAATGAGGAGAACATATAGTAGAAGCTCAGAAGAAATGTCAGCAGGAAAATGGTAAGCCCCACCAAAAATTTGGGAGTTTTCAGAATGTTTTTAATCACACGTTTCATAATCTTCCCTCCTCACTCACGAATCCATCTGCGTGGCCTTGATTCTCGGGTCAATCAAGCCGTACACCAGCTCCACCACCAGGTTCGCAATGAGTACCATGATTGTGATAATCAAGGTGCAGCCCGAAAGCAGCGGATAGTCTCTTGTGGTGATAGCCTGAAGCATCGTTGAGCCCAAGCCCGGATAGTTGAAGATAATCTCCGCCACAAGGTTTCCGGCCACCATTCCGCCCAGCGAAAGCGCTAAGCCCGTAATCTGGGGCAGCATGGCGTTCTTGAAGACATATCTGATTATCTTCCTGTCTTTGATACCCAAGAACCTGCTGTACTTCACGTAATCGGTGTTCAGCTCATATATGGCCATTGAGCGCATGCCTATTGCCTGCCCGCCGATTATTATAAGTACAATCGTGAAGAACGGCAGAGCGAAATGCTGCAGCACAGAGCCGATGAACTGCGGCGTGAAGCTCGGCAGCATATCATAACCGTAACCTCCCCCGACCGGGAAGATTCCCAGATTGACGGCAAATATCGTCAGGAAGATAATCGCCATGCCGAATGCGGGCGAATTGCTGAAAAACATGAAAACCGGCAACACGATTTTATCCACCCATTTTCCGACATATGCGGCAACCGCACCGAGGATATTTCCCAAAATCCACCCGACAATGATAGCCGGAATTTGCAGCGCAAGCGTCCAGCCCACTGATGAGCCTATGACCTCTGCCACTGTTTGGGGATACCTTGAGAACGACACGCCCATGTCACCCTGGAATAGCTTGCCTATGTAAATTACGAACTGCTCCGGCACGGATTTATCCAGCCCGAACTCTCGCGTATAATTTTCAACAACTCTTTGTACGGCGCTCGCGTCCGTCACGCCTGCTGTTGCCTGTGCAACGATTTGCTGGACGGGGTCGCCCGGCATCAGGCGCGGCAAAAGGAAATTGAGCAATACCGCAATGATGAGCGTTAGCAAATACCATAACACTCTTTTCCCGTAATACCTTAAAAAACCCTTCACCTACATCACCTCATAGAATAGGAATAAGTGGCTGACAGCCATGACTATTCTCTGTCATAGATGCCAGCCACTGGAAAACTCACCAAAGGACCTCACTGAAAATTCACTGACTAACTGATTAAGCTTTTACTGACAATCAAACGTTCTCAATATTATAGAGTGTGGCTATTCCATAGCCGCTGCATGCAACCTGCGGCGGGATATTGGAGCCGTCGCCTTCCATCGGGAAGCCTGTCCACACACTCTCGTTGACCTCATGGAAATATGCGGGTCTGTACATAAGAGCGAACGAGGGAACTTCTTCAAGATAGATGATGTTCAGCTCTTCCCAGAGGGCTTTCAGCGCCGCTTCATCTGTCTCATTCGGAATCAACGCAAGGATTTCATCAACGCGCGGGTTGTAATAGCGGCCCTGGTTGAACGTCATCGTCTCGGGGAAGTTTCCGCCGAAGCCGTAGAGCATGTTATATGCACCCGACCAAGGAGCAGAGATGCCAACCGTTGTTCCGGCCATTGTGATGTCAAAATTACCTGTCTGTGTATGCTCTGTCCACTGCGGTGTTTCGGGGAACAGCGTCTCAAGCTCTATGCCGATATTCTTGCCGGCGGTTGAAACTATGCTCAGGCTCGCTTCCCAGTCTGACCAGCCCACAGGGCATTCGCATGAGAACGAGAGATTTTCTCCGTTATACTCGCGGATTCCGTCGCCGTCTGTATCCACGATTCCGGCAGCATCAAGCAGCTCCTTAGAACGCTCAACCTCATTGCCTGCCCACTGATATTCCGCAAGCTTGGCCTCGTCGAGAATCAACGCTCTCTGCGGCTCGCTCGGGTTAAACAGGCAGCGCGGGAACTCTGCGAATGTAGGCGACTGATTCGTCATCGCGGAGGAAATAATCTGCTCATAGTTGACGGCATATGCAATTGCCTGGCGAACCACCTTTTGGTCAAGACCCGGACGGCTCATATTGAAGACCGCCGAAGGCATCGTCGCCGCCATCTGATAGGGGGCTTCAGCTATATAGGTTGAGATGGGCAGACCCTTCTCTTCCCATGTTTTCTCAATTTCAGCAAGATACTGCTGGTTTACGTCGATTTCGCCGGCCTCAAAGGCTGTGCCCATCGCGTTGTTATCCGCATAGATGTTGTGAGCGACGTACTTCGGCGCGGGCAGCTTGCCCCACATAGAAGCGTCCTGTCCCCAATAATCATCATTGCGCTCGAAGACTATCTTCTGATTTGAATTGAAAAGTATGCCATACGGGCCGCTGTGGGGCGCTTCCCACCAGTCTGCATTCTTCATTTCTTCGGCAGCGCCGCCTGTTTCGGCTTCCATCTTTTCGATATAGGCCTTCTGCAGGCAATAAACTCTGGGAAGATATGATGTGACCTTAAGCATGTTATAGTTGTCTTCCTTAACCTTGATTTCGACGGTTAAATCGTCAGCAGCCGTAATGCTTTCGATGTACTGGCCGAAGTCAACGCCCAAGGTCGTCTCGTATTTGACGTGGGTGTCAAATGTGTAGGCATAGTCATGCGCCGTTACGGGTGTGCCGTCACTCCACTTCGCAGCCGCCTTAATCTTGAAAGACAGCACTGTGTTGTCAGCATTCCAGGAGTAATCTCCGTCTGCCAGCAACGGATGCGCCTTGCCGTCCAGCATGTTGAACATGTACGGCGTCTCATACTGAAGCACACGTCCCATGTCACTCTGCTCAACGCCAAGAGAATTGTTTGAGTTTCCGCTGAGGGGGTTATTGTTTATAACCGGTCCCCACTGACCTGTTCCGAAATAAAGCGTCTCATTTCTCGGCGTTTCGCCTTCGTCAAGATTCACTTCTTCCGGTGTGCTTTCCGGCTCTGATTCCACAGGTGTGGACTCAACCGGCTCTGATTCCGGTGTGCTTTCCACCGGCGTGGACTCTGGAGCTGTGCTGCTGACTGGTGCCTCGGGCGCACAGGCAACGAAAGTTGCCAACATAATCAAGCTAAGCAGCAGAGCCACAATTTTTCTACTTTTCTTCATAATATGACCTCCAAATAATCTACATGTGAGCCGCTTCAAAACATATAAATGTTTATCATTGGTTTCACTGCTTCACATATTTTAACATATTTTTTCATCAAAAGCAAGGCTTTTTACAATTATTTTATCATTTTTTATCATTTTTTGTGCAATTACACTCCAACATGCTTCAAAGCCTCGTCCACAAACCTCTTCGCCCGCGGAATATCGCCGCTGTCCACATGCTCAACTATCAGCGGGATATTCGGGTGGTGCTTCGCAAGCAGTTCTACATACAGCGGGTAATTCAGAACGCCGAGCCCTGCCGCGGGCAAATCAATGCCGCCCGCGCCGCGGAACACATGGGATTCATCCGCGTCTATGTCCGCCTGTTTGACTGAAGCGTCCTCACCCAGCAGGATATCCTTTGCGTGGGCGATGACCATCTTGTCGGCGAGTGCGTTGAATATTCTGCGAAGCTGACCGTCAACATCATTGATGTTCTCCACCGTGAAATAGTTGGTCGGGTCACAGATAAGCTTCAGGTTCGGCATGTTTATGTCCGCGAACAGCTGCTGAACCCTCTCTATGCTGCCAATCACATTGTTCACATAGTTCTCAACTATGAACGTGGCGCCCACCTCTTTGCCGAACTTCACGATGTCATAAATCACTTCGGCTGTTTCTTCATAGGCGGCTTCAGTGGCGTTGCGCTCGTCCCATATCCAGTCGCTCTCCTGGTTATATGTGCCTGTTTCGCTTGCCACATACGGGCTGCCCAAATCCAACGCGCGCTCCATCATCATTTTGATATAGGCAATGTTTTTCTTCCGCTGCTCCTTGTCATGATGAATGATGTTCGTATAGGCCGACACCGCCACCACAGGAAGATTAGCGTCTCTGAACTTGCCCCGAAGCTCCGTTGCCCTTTGCTTCGTGAGAACTTCCTTCGCCGAGTCTATGTCCTTAAATGATACGTCGAGCTGAACACAGGAGAAATCCTCTTTCTTGATTTCGGCAATCACTTCGTCAACATTATACGGATAATATCCGGTAAAAATACCTGTTGAAATCATAACAGCTCTCCTTTTCAGAACGTCGTAGAGAGCGGCAGCGTCCTTTTTTCCTCCGCAGCCTTGGGAATCGTACACATAATGTCTACCACATGGCGCGCGATTTTTGGGTCAAGAATCGGCATTGTGTCATTTTCGATCGCGTTTATCACGTCTGTTAAAGCTTCACACTGCTCAAACTCTTTACGCGGCGGCCTGTCCTGCGACATCGGGTCAAGCCAGCCGCGAACCTTCAGCTCAGGGCTGTCAAGGAACATTCGCACGCCGTCGCCCTCTCCGATTTTCACCTGGCCCATAATCGTCAGCGTACCCTTCGTGCCGTAGATTTCAAGCATATTTGTCGTCGAGGCTATCTCGCTGAATCCCGCGTCCACCACGCCGATACAGCCGTCGCCCCAGTTGAGCGTGATGATATAGTTATCCGGCAGCATATCGGCCTTAATCTTCTTTCCGTCAAATGTGCCTGTGCGCACCGTTCTTTCAGGCTGGGAAATCACCGCCGTGCAGGCCACTTCCTTTGCCGGGCCGACGGTCGCCACGGCCATCGTCAGACCATGAACGCCCATGTCATACAGCGCGCCCGCGCCCGGCTCGAAGAACCAGCTCGGGTCTGCCGTGCGATACTGGAAATGCTCGGGTCCGCCATGCGCGGTATGCGCGCGCACCATCGTGATTTTCCCGATTGTGCCGTCTTCTATCATGTCGCGCACGAACATGATATCGGGGCGCAGCGGGTGAATCGGAGATGCCGCGAACTTGACGCCCGCCGCCTCGGCCGCTTCAATCTGCTCTGTCACCTGCTCCACCGTCTGCCCGACAGGCTTCTGAGAATACAGGTGCTTGCCGGCTTTTATCGCCTTCATGTTGATTTCATGATGAGCCGGGATAGACGCCGTATCCATCAGAATGTCAAAATCACATTTCTCCAGCAGCTCATCAATGCTCGAATACCACGCCGGCACTTTGAAATGCTCTGCGTATTCCTGCGCGCGCTCCGGAATGATGTCACATACCGCCACCAGCTCCGCGTTAGGGATATTCTTCATCTGCGGGATATAAATCATTCCGGCGATACTTCCACACCCAATGAGCGCCACTTTCCATGTTTTCTTCATATTTATCCTCCTGTTGAAATTATTCCTCATGCGGCTGTTTGCCGCCGATTGCCACTTCAATGCCCATTTCTTTGCCAAGCCCGCGATATGGCTCGAGCTCTTCCTTTGTGAGCGCTTCTGTCTCCCGCCAGCCATACGGCCTGCCGAGCTGCGCATACTTGCTTCTGCCGAGGTTATGGTACGGAAGCAAGTCCGCGCGGTCCACGCCGCACTCCTTTGCCAGGCGCAAAATGCCGTAGATTTCCTCTTTTGTATCATTGAAGCCCGGAATCACGGGAACACGCGCGATTACGGCGCTTCTCTGCACCGCCTGCTTCAAATTGGCTTTAATCAATTCTAAATCCGCACCTATTTCCTTGAACTTTGCGGGGTTAGAATGCTTTATATCAAACAAGAATAAGTCTGCATATGGAATCACCGTTTCAAAGCTTTCAGGCGCCACACTCGCCGCCGTTTCGACTGCCGTGTGGATTCCCCCGCCTTTCGCGGTCTTCAGAAGCGCCGCAGCTTCTCTCGGTTGGCAAAGAGGTTCGCCGCCCGATACCGTCAGGCCGCCGCCCGTGTTCCTGTAATAGTCTGCGTCCATGCGGACAGTTTCCATTATTTCGCTTACCGTCATCTTCTTGCCCGAAAGCTCAATCGCGTATTGCATACAGGCTTGCGCGCACTTTCCGCAGCGGGTGCATAAATCACGGTAAAAGAAAGGCTTTGCAGAAGAGAAATCAATCGCGCGTTCAGGACACGCCGCGGAGCATCTGCCGCAGGAAACGCATTTGCTCTCAAAATAGAGCAAATCCGGTTTCGCGCTTTGAGACTCCGGGTTTGAGCACCACGGGCAGCTGAGATTGCACCCCTTGAAGAACACTGTCGTGCGTATACCCGGCCCGTCATGCACACAAAAACGCTGAATATCAAATATGGTTATCTCCATGCTATCAATCATAAAGCACCCTGCTCATCAGCTCCTGTTGTATGTCGGCCTCTAAATTGACGAAAACCGCCGAAAAGCCGCTCACACGTACGATAAGGTCTTTGTAGTTCTCCGGATGCTTGACGGCGTCCTCCAGCACCCCTCTGCCCACGACCGTTACCATTATGTGGCAGCCGCCCTTTGCAAAATAGGTCTTGAAAAGCGCCTTAATCATTTCGCGGTTATCGTTGAAGAAATCAGGTGAGAATTTGATGTTCTGTACAGAACCCGCGTGGTACTTTGCGTCCAGCTTGGCAAGCGAATTCAGCATGGCGGTGGGGCCGTTCTTGTTCGCGCCTCCCTGCGGGTTATTGGCCGGATTCATATACATTCCGCTGTAACGTCCGTCCGGCGACGCTGATGTGCGGCGCCCCCACTCCGTATTGAGCTGGTTGTTGCTGATAACAACAAGAAAATACTGCATACCTGCCGAGATTCCTCTTTCTCTCACACCTTTTGCCACAAATTCGTATAAGTCCACCGCCATGCCGTCCGCTGTGCCTAGGTCGTTTCCGTACTTATCCGCTCCCCAAAGAGCCTTGCGCAATTCTTCATATCCTTCAAAATTACGGAGAAGAGCCTCCTGAATTTGTGTCAACGTATACTTTTTCTTTATGAAAACCAAATCTTTTATCGCCCAGAGACTATCCGAGGCGTTGATTATGCCGTAAATCTCATTAGTGCCGCCCAGATAGCGGACGCCGCCGTCCAGCAGCGCCTTGCCGCGTTCGAGGCAGTCATCTGTGAGAATGCTGTTGAAGATAAACGACACATCGCGGTTCATGACCTCATACGAATAAAACTGCGCGTCAACGGATAAATCCATGTAATAGTCAAGCAGCTCTTTATAATCCTGATAGAATTCCTCAAACGTTGCATATTCCGCAAGCGGGCGAACAGGAACTGGCCCGTTTTTCTTTTTTCCGTCCATGGGGTCTATCCCGCCGTTCATGAAAATTGTCAGCAGCTTCAGCAGATTCATGCAGATATTCGGTGTTCCCGTGCTCTGCCCCTGAATCACAAACTCCGTGCAGCCGAACGGCACGTAGTTCTCCGCTGTTTTCTCGTCTACGCGCATGCCATATGCCACCGCCGGGATATTTATGTCGTCATTGTACAGGGTGGGATAGGTCGCCCCCGCGCCCAGTGCGTCAAACGCCTCGTTCCAGATTTCATCTGATGTATTGCTGTCAACTCTCAGCGTAAACTGCGGCTCAACGTACCTGCAATCCCTTGCCACACGCAAGGCGATATGCAGAAACTCATCTGCCTCTTTCGGGTTTTTCCGTCCTCTGCCGCCGACTATAATCCTGCCGTTCACAGTGGTGCGGCGATTTTCTATCATCGTCCACAGCGCCTTGATATAATCATAGGTTTCTTCCTGCGTAAGGCGGCCTTCCTTCAAATCCCGCGAGAGATATACGCCGAGCAAATCGTCCAGCCTGCCGTAATTGATTACGCCTGCCAGCAGCGCGTACAGCCAGAAAAGCTGCATGGCCTCATGAAAGGTTTCCGGCTTATCCGTTTTGATTTTCATTAAGCCGTCAGCCATGCGCTGAAGCTGAGCCCGCCTTTTTCCATCTGTTGTCTCCGCCTTTTGCGCCAGTGCCTTTTCGCTGAGGTGTTCCGCGCATCGCTCGAATAAATCAAGGCTTTCAAGCGAGGCTCGATAAAAGCTGTTTTCGCCGTCATTGCCTTGCTTTTCTGCGATAAGCTCACGCAGGCCGGATATTCCGTATTTCAAAAGCTTAGGATAATCCAGCATCATACCCGAAAGCCTTGCGGTGGCGATAAGCGGATATTCGCAGTCTATGAAGCGGCCGATTGTATCCTCCGTTAAAACCTCGCGGCAATACTTTGTTTTGAGGTCATGCTTCAACCAATAACTATACAGCGCGTCAACGCGCTGTTTGTCTTCCTCGCGCTCTAGCTCGCCTTTGAATTTCAGCAGCTTATTGAAAACGCAGTAATGCCCGACACCGCCCACCGATGTCACACAGCCGAAGCCTATCGGGAGAAAATCCATTCTTCCCGCTATCAAATCAGTGTCTTCAATTCTTCTGAAAAGCGTGGGATATAGAACGTTCATGCAGGCGATTTCACGCATTTCCTTTTGGCTTTCATCAAAGCTCGCGTGTACTTTTGTGTATTCCTCCATGACGTCGAGTTGAGTCAGCAGTGGCTTCTCCGACGGTATTTTTTCGCTCACTTCGACGTTTTGCGCTCCGTCTACATCAAACCGAACTCCCGAAGTGGTCGCTTCGCCCGCAGCGCGTGTCGCTTTGCTTGCTTCGCATGGTGCAACACTTACATCAAACTCTGGCATTCTATCCTCCCTCCTTTCGCGTTAGAACTGTTTAATGGCTGCTGCGCTCGTCTTTGCGCCAGTCGTTCTGATAGCCCGACAGCAAATCAGTGAATCGTTTCGTCGTGTAATGCGGTCTGGTTATGGCGCTTCCGACCACCACGGCATGCGCGCCGAGATACAGGCATTTCATCGCGTCCTCCGGAGTGTAAAGATGCCCTTCCATAATTATATAAGCCTTATCGCCGAAATCCCGGCACATGCGTGCAAATTCTCTCAAATCAGGATTCTCAATATGCTTTGTCTCAGCCGTGTAGCCGTAAAGCGTCGGCCCGACAATATCAGCACCCATTCCTACGGCGCGCTCCGCCTCCTCATAGGTGGAAACGTCCGCAAAGGTAATGGCATCGGGCAGCGCCTGCTGCACCTTTGGCAGAAGCTCATACGCCGGGCGTCCGTTAATGATTTGATTTGTGCAATCCATCGCGATTATTTCCGCACCGGCATCATATACCTCGCGCGCCGCCTCTAAAGTGGGCGTGATAAAAACATCCGAGCTCTGACTCCAGATTTTATACAGCCCAATCACAGGAAGCTTCACTTCCTTCTTGATTGCGCGTATTTGCTCCGGAGAATTAGCGCGGATGCCTACTGCGCCGCCCCATTGGGCGGCCTGTGCCATTTTTACCGGCATCTCTTCCGAATAAATCGGGTCGTCCGGCTGCACCTGGCAAGAGACTATCAAGCCATTGCGAAAAGATTCCAAAAGATTCCGTTTCCTCTGCTCTAACTGCTTCATAAAGCTATCCTCTCATTAGTTAGATTACTTCCGGAATTATTATAGCACACATCTATTCATTTTTCAATCATATTATTTCAAAATTTATCTTTTTTTATCATTCAATATTTTTCACGACAACGAAATTATCCTGAAGCTTACCTTTATAGGAAAAATCATTGGTTATGATGCTGTCAAAGCTGTCTGTGTCACATAGCTTCAGGAAGCCGCGTTTTGAGAACTTGCTTGAATCCACAAGCAGATGGTTGCATTTCGCGTTTTCCATGGCTATACGTTTCATATTAAGGCTGCCGGGTTCTGTTGAAAATACCATCTGCTGCTCGATGTCTATGCCGGAGCATCCGAAGAATGCCCTGTCAAAATAGAATTGTTTGAGCATCTCCTGCGCTATCGGGCCCAGATTCATATTGTAATGGGGCAGATACTCGCCGCCTATCAGGATAATCTGCGCCGCAGGATTTGATACCTTTCTTATTATCATCGTGTTATATGTGATGATTCTGATATTCTTGGTCATAAGAATTGAGGCCAGGGGAATCATCGTTGTTCCGCCGTCGATAAATACGCTCTCTCCCTCATTTACAAGCCCTGCCGCCACAGAAGCCACCCGCTCTTTTTCAGACATATTCTGCGGCAGCTTCGTTGACATTGTAAGCTCGGCGCCGTCTGAATCCTCCAGTGAGGCGGCCCCGCCCTGAACACGTTTAAGCTTCCCCTCATGCTCCAATTTTTCAAAATCCCTGCGAACGGTAATCTCTGCGACGCATAGCTCCTTTGCCGTATCCTTAAGGCTTATTACCCCTCTGTTGCCGAGCGCTTCAAGAATAAAGCGTCTTCTTTCAGATGCAATCATCTCTGTTCCTCCTCTTACCGCTTACTTATATGTTTATTTGCTTTGCGAGCATAGCCGCACCTATAATGCCCGCATCATTCCCCAAGCTTGCCTTAATGGCCTTCGGTACGCCGATTTCAGTTCCCGCATAGGTTGACGGAAGCAGCTTCTCATTCAGCGGCTTCAGCAGCGTTTCTCCCTCATTGCTCACGCCGCCGCCTATTATAATTACCTGCGGCCTGAAGAGGCAAATCAATGTGGAAAGCCCCGCCGCCAGATAGGAGATGTATCTGTCCACAACCTCTATGGCCGTTTTATCGCTTTGCCTTGCGGCGTCAAATGCCGTTCGGGCGTCAATGTCATCAAGCCTGGCACCGTATTTCTTCGCCAAAAGGCTCTCCGGGTGCTCCGCAATGGCCTCCTTGGTCTCACGAATCAGTCCTGTCGCCGAGGCATAGGATTCAAGGCAGCCATACTGCCCGCATGTGCATTGCACACCGCCGAAAACCAGCTTTGTGTGGCCGATTTCAGCGCCCATCTGGTCGCCGCCGTTGAAGATTTGCTTGTTCATGATGATACCGCCGCCGACGCCTGTGCCGAGCGTCACCATTAAAGCGTGGTCATATTCTTTGGCGGCCCCTGCCAGCGCTTCGCCCAATGCGGCACAGTCTGCGTCGTTTCGGATAAAAATCGGCATATCAAAATGCTTTGCCATTTCAGCCGGAAGCGGCACATTCCGCCACCCGAGATTGTTCGCGTTCACCAAAAGCTGAGTATTCGGATTTATCAAACTGGGCGTGCCCAACCCCACGGCTTCTATATCAGAAAGCGGGATTCCCGAAAGCTCCACAGCCTTCTTCCCAACCCTTGCAATCTCCGCAACTGCCTCTTCAAAGCCTTTCTTCGCGTCCGTTTTTTCGCGGTGCTTCACTATAATGCGGTAATCCTCATCGACGACTCCCGCGACGATATTCGTGCCGCCCAAATCAATTCCAAGGTAATACTTCATAATAGCCCCTTTCCATGGTAATCGTCCCTTAATGAATGATTGTACCATATCCATACATTTATTTGCAATTCTTCTCTCGAATATTTTAAACAAAAGACCAGTCTTCTCAATTCAGCAGAAGGCTGGCCTTATTTTAAGGAGGAGCACTCATATTTAATGTGGGACCTTTACTGAACTTCCAAGCCTTTGTACTTTTTGAGATTCTCAAAGCTTCCCGCAATGCTGTCAAAGATGTCTTTAGCCGTATCGTCCTGCTCAAGAATGGCATATTCCACGCCCAGCTCATTCGCTGTGTCCAGTATGCTCTGAATATCCATCATTCCCGTGCCGATTTCAACGAAGTCTTCGGGTGTCATGACGTCTCCGGGCTGGTTGTTCGCACCAAAGGTTTCCCAGCTTATCGGGTCGTCTTTTCCGATAAGAAGATTCGGCGGCGTGTGCGAGAAGTCCTTGATATGAATGGTTCTGATTCGGTCGCCCGCAACCTTCATCTCTGTTATAGGGTCTCTGCCGGCTCTTTTCACCCAGCCTGTGTCGATTTCAAAATTTACATACGCCGGGTCCGTATTCTCCATTATGGTATAGAGGATTTCCTTGCCGCCGAGCAGCTGATATTCATGATAATGGTTGTGGTAAATCAAAGGATTCATCTCATGCTCTACCAAGTATTTACCCACGCTGTTATACAGCTCGCAGCGCTTCATCAGAAAATCATAGTCCTTGAAGAACATGATTGCCTCAACTACATTCCTATTGCCGAGAGACTTATGCACTCTTGCAATTTCGGGAATCGTCTCCATTGAAAGCGGGCCCAGATGCGCACTGCAAATATGTGCGCCGTACTGCCCCAGAATATCTTTTACTTCTTGCTCGGGAATATAATACCCTATTACAGGGTCTTGATCCGCTCTCGGATTTGCCGGCTCAATATAACGATAACCTATCTCAAACGTTTTTTTGAGCGTCGCGACTGGGTCCTCCGCCAGCTTATTTCTAAGTGAAAATAACTGAATACCGAGTTTTACTGCCATTTTCCACAACTCCTTTAATACAATGTATGGCTCCAAAAAGCCATTTGGAACACTAAGGATTCTCTGATGATTATCATTTTAGCACATATTTTATCATTTTGCAACATTTATTTATATTATTTTTCAAATCTTCACCGGCTTCACGCTCCTCAGCCATATGAAAGCATAAAAAGAGGGACTGCTTAAATGAGCAGTTCCCTCTCCGCGGCACTTATCCAATTGAACTTAAAAACCCGTCGAAACCCTCTTTGTCACCACATCGACAAAGACATATTCTCCGGTAATCTGCGAGAAGATGTAGAACGGATTTTTAACTCTGGGGTGAAGCGGTTGACGCAGCACCATCGCGCTGAAAGGCTCTTTATACCCCGCCGCCTTCTTCAGGCTAACAGCTTCTTCCAAATCCATTCTGATGGGCCAGCTGAACATGCAGTCTTCATCCCATGGGTCAGAGAAGAATTGCGGCTCACCGAATTCACCCCAGCCTGTCGATTCGATAATTACATGCGGGGGCGTCTCTGTCTCTGCCACATTTACGTTGAACACAGCCGTGAGCTTATCAACGTCGTTCGCCGAAACTGACTGCCCTCTTGAAGATTTCCCCTGCACCTCATACAGCGTGACGTTGGGATATTTCTCCTTCACGAGCCTCTCCGCTATCGTCACTCTGCCGGTAAAATTAAGTATCGCCATGATATAACCTCCTTTTTGTTTTATTTTATCACTAATAGGTAAATACTGTCAATCATATGTGTGAATTATTTTACCCCATTGACATCGAACATATATTCGTGTATAATAAGCGAAGTAAATACTTGAACAGGAGAAAGATTATGGAATGTTTGATAGATGGTATCCCTATTCATTATGCGGAGTACGGAGAGGGCAAGCCTGTGCTGTGCATTCACGGGTGGTCAATTGACCATCGGCTGATGAGCGGCAGACTCGAGCCTGTTTTTGAAAGCACCCCGGGTTATCGCCGGATTTATCCCGATCTCCACGGCATGGGGCAAACCCGGGCGGATAAAAGCATCAAAAGCGCCGATGATACGCTTAAGGCACTGAGGCAGTTCATTTATAATGTAATAGGGGAAGGGAATTTCCTGCTTGCAGGGGAATCCTACGGCGGAAGGCTTTCTCTTGCCTTGATTCATGAGATGAAGGAGCACATTGACGGGCTTTTCCTCCTCTGCCCCGCAGTTGATTCGATGGAGGCACGAAACAAGGATGCGCGGCTTCCGAAGCGCCGGGTCATCTTGAAATCAGATGAGCTTCCCTCACCTGAAGAAAACCCGGATATTGATGGCTTCATGGTGATGGCCGTCACGGCCACGCCCGAAGTCTTTGAGAAATATAAAAGTGATATTATGCCCGGGTTCCTTGCGCACGACGCCGAGTATCTCTCATCATATTACAGCGGTGAATTTAACCCGGCGTTTGAGCGGGCATTGCGTGAAATCACGTATGAGAAGCCGACATGTATTCTTACAGGCAGACAAGACGATGTCGTCGGCTATGCTATGCCATACGATATTCTCGACCGCTTTCCCCGTGCCACCTTCGCCGTGCTTGACGCCTCGGGGCATAATCTGCAAATTGACAACGAGCCTCTATTCAGCGCGATGACCAAGGACTGGCTGTGGCGGGTTGAAAATACGTAAACGCAAAAACAGGTTATCAAAAGATAACCTGTTTTTTGTTGCACTTTTATACAAACGGATATTCCGGCTTCATGACGACAATTTTCTTTGCGCCGCCTTCAAGCTCATAACGGCTTGAATCTGTGTCGTCGATTTCCCAATCCCCCATGAGCTTCAGGAACGCATCAACCTTTGCGATAACTGCGCCGTCGGAGAAAGCATAGTGCATCGGGATAACCACATTCGGGTTCAGCTCGCTTACCACCTCTTTCGCCTGCGCGGCGTCGATTGTATAATACCCGCCGACGGGTATCATCAGCAAATCTACCCTGCCGATTTTCCGAATCGCCTCCGCGTCAAGCGTATGCCCCAAATCCCCGAGATGGACGATTCTTTTGCCATTTGCCTCAATGACGTGAATCAGATTCTTTCCCTTTGACGCGCCGCCTTCGTCATCGTGGAATGAGTCAACCGTATTTACCTTGAACGGCGAATCGCTCTTTGCCGAAATCTTCACGCCCTCCAGATAGTTGTGGTCGCCATGCGTGTGGCTGACGAGCACCTCATTGGCTTCCAAATTGAGCTGCGGTCTGCCGTTTCCCGGGTCATACGGGTCAATCACCATTGTGTAGCCGTCTTCCGTCACGCCGAAGCAGGCGTGCCCGAACCATGTAATTTTAATCATTGTTATCACTCCTTCTATTCTCAGCTCAGCATATAGCTGCGCTTAATTCATTCGTTCAGGAAAACCTCCGGCAGTGCCTCAAGAATATCTGTCGGCAGCATTGAGCGCTGAGAGAACCACTCTGCGCATATGTCTGCAGCCGCGCCGTGAATATACACGCCTGCCGCGGCCGCGTCAAAGGCCTCCATACCCTGCGCGGCAAGCGAAGCGATTATCCCGGCCAGCACGTCGCCGCTTCCCGCTCTCGCAAGCCCCGCGTTCCCTGTCGGGTTCAGCGCGGTTTTCCCGCCGGTAGTCACCACTGTTCCCGCGCCTTTCAGTGCAAGCACCACTTTGTTTTCGTGCGCGTATGCCTCGGCCACGCTCAATCTGGTGGTCTGTATTTCCGCCGTCTCTTTTCCTGAAAGCCGCTCCATCTCACCCGGGTGAGGCGTGAACACTGCCGAGCATTTGAGCTCTCTGATTTTCTCCTTGTGGCGTGAGATGAAATTCAGCCCGTCGGCATCTATGACGAGCGGCACCTCGCAGCAGTCAATCACCGCGCCGCAAACCTTTTCCGCCAAATCCTCGCCCAGCCCGCAGCCCATCAGGCAGGCGGTTGAGCTTTCAATCAGCAGGCGAAGCTTCGCATAGCTGCGGCTGTCGTCAAAATCAAGCACTGTGAACACCGCCTCGGGAACAGCCGCCGCGACGAGCGGGTAAGTGCGCCTGTCCGTCACTATGTTGAGATACCCCACTCCGCTTCTCAGCGCCGCCTTCGCAGACATAATCAGTGCGCCCGCCATGCCGTAGCTGCCGCAAAGCATCGTGAGCTTGCCGCGCGTGCCCTTGTGGCTGTCAGGCTTCAAGGCGGGCAGCTTCCGCTTTATAAATCCTCTGTCCGTCAGCATAATTCTGCTATCAATTGCAGCTATTTCCGCCTCTGATATGCCGATATTCTCTACCACCACCTCGCCGCAGAAGCCGTGCGCGGGGTAGCTTGCCGTGGCGGGCTTGTGCGCGGTGAAGGTAATAGTTTTGTCCGCCGTGAACGCTGTGTTCCCCACTTTCGCCGTATCGCATTCGGCGCCGCTTGGAATATCAACCGCGATTTTCTTCGACGAAAGGCTGTTGCAGAGCTCCGTGATTTTCAGTGAATTCCCCGAAAGCCTGCCGCTGAAGCCGATGCCGTACATCGCGTCTATTATCACGTCCGCCTGCCTGAGAACCACCTCCGCGGCTTCGGGCCTTGCGGCAAAATCTGCAACACGCACCTTGCCGAACAGCTTGCGATATTCTATGACGGCCAAATCAGATTTCGGCTCACCCTCCGCGAGAATGACAATCACGTCGTAGCCGTCGTCCCAGAGGCTGAGCGCGCAAACAAAGCCGTCACCGCCGTTATTGCCTCTGCCGCATATCACCGCAACGGCAGATGGCGCCTCAGCAAGCTTTTTTGCATAATATGCGACAGCCGCGCCGGCATTGCGCATAAGCCGCTGCAACCCGATTTCAGCCCTCGCCTCGAGCTTTTTGATGTCGTTGCTCTTAAGAATTTTCATCACGAATCCTCACTTGACACTTATCAATTTCTGATATATTATTATAAATGCAATCTTCGGGGCAAGGTGAGATTCCTTACCGGCAGTTAAAGTCTGCGAGCCGTTTAAGATGCCGATAGGCATTCTTGATGGCAGAATCGGCGAAATTCCGATACCGACGGTAAAGGCATCGCAAAGTACTGCGACCGCACATATGCGCAACGCGCAGTGCGGCTTCCGCAAAGCGGAAGTGCTGATAACGGTTGGCTGATGGCTTATTTATTCTGATACATCAGCAAACCTAAAGTCCGGATGAAAGAAGATGCTCTTATACTTTTTGTATATTTGCACCCGAGTGCTTTGGCTTTTGCCAATCATTCGGCTTTTTATTTTCTAAAAGGCACAGCCCCGGGAAAATAAAACCAAAGGAGAAAGATCATGAGAAACAGTAATGTACGTAAAATGGTGGTCACGGCAATCCTCGGCGCGGTATCCGCCGTGCTGATGATGCTCAACTTCCCCATCCCGATTATGCCCGGCTTTCTGAAGTTCGATTTTTCCGAGCTTCCGGCGCTCGTCGCGGCATTCACCATCGGGCCCTTGAGCGGCATAGGTGTGTGCCTATTCAAGAACATCATCAATGTGTTCTCCTCTTCGTCAAACGGCGTTGGAGAGTTGATGAATTTCCTCGTGGGTGTGGCTTTGGTGCTTCCCGCCGGGCTTATCTACAGGCATATGCCCAGCCGAAAAGGCGCGCTGATTGGCTCGCTTGTCGGTTCTTTGTCCATGGGCGTGGTGAGCCTGCCCGTAAACTATTTCATAACCTACCCTATGTACCAAAACTTCATGCCAATGGAGGCCATTATGGGTATGTATCAGACCCTCAACCCCTCGATTGAAACCCTCTGGCAAGCTCTTCTGGTGTTCAACGCACCGTTCACGATAGTGAGAGGGCTTATCGTTTCTGCGATAACCTTCGCTATCTACAAAAAGATAGCTCCAATCCTGACAGGCAACAAAACGGTTACCGGCGAATAGCAAACAATCAAGCTCCCTGCCGCAATTGCGGCAGGGAGAATTTATTTGCCTCTTCCGAAAATCTCGAAGCGAAGCTGTGTAGGCATGAATTTCTTTACAGACTCGATAAAATCCTCGTCCGGATTAAAAGCAAGCAGAGTTTTGCCCGTTTTCTGCCCTCTCACGATGATATACCACGCGCCCTCGCCGCTTGAATTTACCGCCGCGAATATTTTTGAATCAACGGGCTTGCCTTGCAGCCGTTTGATGTTCTCATCATATTTGCCGATTTCCTCTAAATCCCTGCATTCAAAGGCGGCAAGCCTCTTTCTCCTCTGGCGGTTCATTATTTTATCAACTGTGATATAGCCGTTCGTGTTGCTGTATTCAAACTCAAGGTTCCTCATTGCGATAAGCCTGTAACCGCCGAAAATAACGCCCGCAATAACAATAAACGGGGCAATCAGCCCGAACATCGGCAATAAGAAGAATATACTGAGGGTAATTATAATAAGCACGGCGAGCAGAATCCCCGCAATGACGGCAATATCCTTGCCGTCCGTCTTTTTCTTGACCATTCTTTCTATAAACACATCGTTCATGATTAGCTCCCACTGCTTTTATTTTAGCTAATTGTAGCATAGATGCTTTTTTTCTTCAATTACGGATTTACCGAATTTATCCAAATCTTCTGTTAAAAATGACAGAAAAGTGATATACTCAGCTTATCTTTTCAAGCAAAGAGGAAACCCATGCCATTACCTATGGTTCATTTCGCCGTCGCAAAGGAACTTGTGCCGGAGGGCTTTGATGAAAGCCAGCTTGCAGAGTACTATCTTGGTGCAATCGCCCCGGACGGCATTCACATGAGAAAAAATCCCGCTCCTGACGCAAAGCCGGTTTCGCACCTGCGCGTTCTTGAAGACGGAAGTACACTTGAGTCCACCAGCCCGGTTTGGCGAAAACGAATTCTTGCGTTTGTGCCGGATAAAACAGACCCGGACTATGCCCTTAAGCTCGGGTATGTCGTACATCTGCTGACGGACTATTACTGGACAGACGGCTTCTACCACGCTTTTTATACGGCGCGCTATGCCAAAGACGCCGCCCCGACGAAGGACGAGCGCATGGCGTATTACAACGATACCGATTTACTTGACGACGAGCTGTACTGCCAAAGCTGGCGAGAGGAAATCTGGCGGCTTCTTCCCAAGGCGCAGGGCGCAGATTTCCCCCCGCTTTGCAGCCGTGAGGAGATGCTTCTATGGCGCGACAGAACCCTCATATGGTTCGATAAGCTTGATTTGTCAGGCTATGATGAGCAGAAATATATCTTTATGGAGGATTTGGACGTATTCTGCAAAAATGCTGCTGATGCTATCACACGCGATTTGAAAAGCCTTGACATATCATGAAAATGTGCTATGATTTAGCAAAGCGTTGAAGAAGGAAAGTAATCTGTTCAAAACAGGCAGAGAGAGTGCGCCGTCGGCTGAAAGCGCGCTTATGCGGAGGATTGATGAAGTTCCCTTCGGAGCCGCGGGGCTGAATTCCTTTGATACTAGGCTTCGCCGGATTTGGCCGCGTTAAGGGCCTTGCAAGGGCAGGAAACTGCTGAAATTGGGTGGTACCGCGAGAATTTCGCCCCATGTTTATTACATGGGGCTTTTTTATGCTCAAAACAACCCTAAGAATCAGAGGTGGAAAAATGAAAGAGAAAATCGAAGCGCTGAAATTAAAATTTGAGGAAGAGCTCAGCGGCGCAAGGGAAAGTCAGCTGGCCGAGCAGATAAGAGTGGCCTATCTCGGCAAAAAGGGCTCAATCACAGAGCTTCTGAAGCTGCTTCAGAATGTGCCGAACGAAGAAAAGAAAGAGCTTGGCCAGCACATCAATCAGCTAAAGAAGTACGCCGAAGAAAGCATCGCCGAGCGGCTTGAAGCCATCAAGAAAGCCGAGACGGAGCGACTCATCACTTCTGCGAAGAAATATGACGTCACCTTGCCCTTAACGGAGCTTTCCGGCTCTTACTCACCGATAACCTTGGTGCAGAGAGAGGTAGAGGAAATCTTCGCGTCGATGGGCTTCGCGATTGAAGATTTTTCGGAGATTGTGAACGACTACGAATGCTTTGAGTCTCTGAATATCCCCAAAAATCACCCCGCGCGCGACATGCACGACACTTATTATCTCGACAACGGGCAGCTGCTCAAAACGCACACCTCGGCGGCGCAGAATTACATCATGCGGAAATACGGCCCTCCGCTTCGGGCGATTTTCCCCGGGCGCTGCTTCAGAAACGAATCAATAGACGCAAGCCACGAGAATACCTTCTTCCAGCTTGAGGGCATAATGATTGACAAAAATATCTCCATTTCAAATCTCATTTACTTCATGAAGGCCATGCTTTCGGAGGTGTTTGAGCGCGATGTCAACGTGCGCCTGCGTCCCGGTTTCTTCCCGTTCGTCGAGCCGGGCTTTGAGCTGGATATAAACTGCCTCATCTGCGGCGGTGAGGGCTGCCCCTCCTGCAAGAATTCAGGTTGGCTTGAGCTATGCCCCTGCGGCATGATTCACCCGAGGGTGCTGGAGATGGGCGGCATTGACCCCGAGGAATACACGGGCTTTGCCTTCGGGCTGGGTCTCACGCGCCTGGCCATGATGAAATACGGCGTGAAGGATATAAGAGATTTTAACAGCGGAAGCTTAAAGGTGCTTTCGCAATTCAAACATATATAAGGGGGTGATTTCATGCTAATTTCAATGAATTGGATTAACGATTTCGTAGACCTTTCAAATCTTGACAAAGAGGCGCTCATCAGGCGTTTCACGCTCTCCACCGCGGAGGTTGAGGAGATTGTGCATAAGGGAAGCGACGTCAGCGGAATTATCACGGCAAAAATTCTCTCCGTCGCGGAGCATCCGGAGTCAAGGAAGCTGCATCTTCTCAAGGTGGACGACGGCAGCGAGACTTATGACGTCGTCTGCGGTGCGCCGAATGTGCGTGAGGATATGATTGTGCCGTTCGCGAAAGTTGGAGCTAAGCTTGGTGAGGTGACAATAAGCGTCGCGAAAATCGCGGGGTATGAATCGCACGGCATGTGCTGCTCCGAACATGAGCTGGGCATCTCCGCCGACCACAGCGGGCTGATGGAGTTGCCCGCGGGCACACCGCTCGGCACAGACATAAAGAGCCTCTATGCAATTGACGACATCGTCTTTGAGGTGGATAATAAATCCCTTACGAACCGCCCCGACCTCTGGGGGCATTACGGCATAGCGCGCGAGTTCGCGGCCCTCTCCGGAAGAGAGCTGAAGCCGCTGAGCAGGCTGGATTTAAGCGCCTACGGCAGCTTGCCGCCGGTTGAGATAGCTGTGCTCGATAAAGAAAACTGCTATCGCTATTCCGGCTTGAAGGTGCGCAATATAACGGGGAAAATCAGCCCGGTTGATATGAGAATCCGCCTGTATTACTGCGGCACGAGGGCGATAAATCTGCTGGCCGACCTCACAAACTATCTCATGCTGGAAATGGGGCATCCAATGCATGCGTTTGACTGCGCAAAGGTTGACAAGGTCGAGGTTCAGCGCTTCGCCGAGCCTTTCACGTTCAAAACGCTTGACGGCGAGGAGAGGAAGATAGACGAGAATACGTTGATGATTTCCTCAGGCGGCAAGCCCGTTGCGATTGCGGGAGTTATGGGCGGGCTGGATTCCGAGATTGAAAGCGGCACAGACAGTCTGCTGCTGGAAAGCGCAAATTTTGACGCCACCTGCGTCAGGAAGACCTCCACGCGCCTTGGCCTGCGCACCGACGCAAGCATGAGATATGAAAAAACGATTGACCCGGAGATGACAGTTCCCGCCATTGAGCGCTTCATGAAGCTGCTTTCTGAAATTGATTCCGGCTTTGAAGTGATTTCAGCCCTCACAGACGTATACGTTAAGCGCTATGATATTCCCGATATACGCTTTGACAAGGCCTATGTCAACAGATACACAGGCATTGAAATCTCAAATGAGCAGATTTTGAGTACGCTCACCTCGCTCGGCTTTGAAGCAAGGCTTGAGAATGATGTTTTCGAGGTGATTGTTCCGTCATGGCGCGCGACGAAGGACATCACGATTAAAGCCGATATAATCGAGGAGATTACGAGAATATACGGCTATGATAACTTCGAGCTGAAGACGACACACAGCCTGCTCTCACCCGTCAGACGCACGCCAGAGAGCAAAACAGATAACTTTGCGAAGGATATTCTCACGGGGAAATATAATCTGCATGAGGTGAATTCGTATCTCTGGTGCGACAACAAAAAGTGGCGTGAGCTCGGGCTTGAAATTGAGCCGAATGTACGCGTGATAAACGCGATGACCGCCGACAACGACGTGCTCCGAAACTGCATGACACCCACTCTTCTGAGTGCCGCGAACGAGAACAAAGCCTATGCCGCAGACTTCGGCATATTTGAAATAGCGCGGGTGGTGGAGGGCTTGAAGCCGGACGGATCCTGCAATGAGCGTAAAAAGCTCGGCATTCTTCTTGTAAGCAAAGTAAAATCCGAGCAGGACTTATATTTTGAGCTTTTGGGAATGGTTAAAACTCTCGGCGGCAGCATAAAGCATATTGATTTACGCTTCTCTTCATGTGAGCCCGCGCATTCCTTCCAGCACCCGAAAAATACGGCGGAAATCACGTTTGACGGAAATACTCTCGGCTTTATTTCGGTCATTCATCCGGAGGTCATCGCAAGGATTGACAAGCGGGCCGCTATCGTGGCGGCGGAGCTGGATATGAACCTCTTCTCCGCTATCCCCTTTCAGACGATTTCCTATGACGAGCCTTCGAAATATCCCGGCATAGACGTTGACCTCTCCGTAATCATGAAGCCCGGCATGACGTATGCCGGTATCAAAGCCGCATGGGAGAGCAAGAGCGAGCTTCTGAAAGACGTCTCGCTCATAGATGTGTTTGAGACGGCGGAATATGAGAGCATAACTTTGCGCTTTGCCTTCAGTTCAGATGAAAAGACGCTTTCGCGAGAGGAAATTGAGCCCGTTATCGCGGAAATAATCGCGGAGCTTGCTGAGATGGGTGTGAATTTGAAGGCGTAAATATAAAATTTCTCTGTCTTTTTTCCTCTTTGCTTGTATTTCACACTGATTTAATGTATTATAATATAGGTAAATTTGTGAAATTTCTGGGAGGTGAAATGTATGTCAGACAATTCTAACACCATAACCTTTTCCATAGACAGCGGCAGAGAGGCCGATATGAAGCAAACCTTGCTTCAGGTTTACGATGCTCTTAAGGAAAAGGGATACAACCCCATCAGCCAAATCGTCGGATACATTCTCTCCGAAGACCCGACGTATATCACCACGCACAAAAATGCGCGGAGTTTAATCAGAAGAATCGACAGAGACGAGCTTTTGAAGGCGATGGTGCGCTCGTATCTGGGAGAATAATCAAGGAAGTGATAATTTGGCAATAAAGAAAACAGACGCGGCCGCAGAGACGGCGAAGCCCGCTAAAACCGTGAAAAAGGCGGTGACGACTGAAAAACCCAAGGCCGCCGTGAAGACCACCGAAAAGAAGACATCTAAACCCAAAGCGGAGGCTCCGACGGAAGCCGAAGCAAAACCGGCAGGCTTGAAAGGCAAATTCCCGACATACAAGGGCAGGCCTCTCGTGAGAAACGGCGACACAATCTATTACGGCAGCATGAAGGAAAAATTCGTGACCTGCCTGAATATCAAAACGAAGAAAAAGGTTGATGATTTAGACGTCGCAGATACCGTCACGGTTCAGCTCATGAACACAGAGCCTGACATAGCCGCGGGCGAGAAGCCCATCGTGCGCACAAGCGACAAGCAGGGGCTTTATCTTGCCCTCGATATTGCAGATGCCTGGCTCACGAGAGCAAACGCGGAATGAAATGAAAAGCTGTCCCCTCGGCAGAAACCGAGGGGATTCTTTTATTTGTAAAGCCTCTATGGGTTTTCCGCCTCACCCAAAACCTCGCCTTATTGTCAGCTCGAACCAGAATGTGCTGCCCTTGCCAACCTGACTTGACACGCCGTAGGTGCCGCCGAGCATATCAAGAATGTTCTTGACTATTGAAAGCCCCAGCCCCGTGCCCACCTGCGCGCGCTTATGCTCTTTATCAACCTTGTAATATCTCTCCCATATGTCGCGGAGCTTATCTGCCGGAATACCCTTGCCGTGATCTATGACCTCAATTCGCACCTTACCGCCGTTTATGTGCTGCCTGATAATCACGCGCTTGTCGTCGCCCACATAATTAACCGCGTTGTTTATAAGATTATACATCACCTGCGTGATTTTCAGCTTGTCTGATTCCACATATATCTCATCTCCCGCGTCAAAATCAAAGCTGAAGCCCACAAGCTTGTCATACCTTTTCAGGATTTCACGGATTTCCTGCGTGAGGTTGAATCTCTCTATGTCAAGCGGCATCGTGCCGGACTCAAGCCTCGATAAATCGAGCATATCATTGACCAAATCGGAAAGATGCGCGGCCTCGTCAATCACCACCTGCAAATTCTCCGGTGAGTTTTCGCCCGGCAAATCTCTCATGACCTCGCTGTAGCCCTTTATCATCGTCAGCGGCGTGCGGAGGTCGTGTGAGACGTTGGCGATCAGCTCGCTTCGCAGGGCTTCAAGCTTAGAGAGCTCGGCACTTGCGTAATTGAGCGTGCTTGCAAGCTCTCTAACCTCTCTGCCGCCGTTCTCATCGAAGTGGATTTCGTAATTCCCTTTAGCCAGCTCCTTTGCAGAGTCATTCATGGCGACGATGGGCTTTGAAATCCTCTTTGCTATAAACAGCGCCAGAACAATGCCCAGAATAATCATCACGCCCGTCAGCACGATAAGCTGGAACACCAGCGCGTCAACCGTCGCGTCGACGGGGCTTATGTCGGCCTCCAGAAGAACCAGCCTGTGCTGCGTCTCGCCCGCCTCATCGGTGAAGCTTGCGGTGACGCCATAATTTATCACGACCACATCTTTGAGTGTTTGCGGGCGCCTCACAGTGAATTCAAGCATTTCAGAGCCGCCGTTCACCAACACAGATTCATACGCCTCGACGAAATTTAGCTGCTCATATTCCTGTATCACGGAGTTTGCTTCATTGAAGCCCCATAGATTATTTATGCCCGGAAGCTCGCCGTCGCTCATCACCGCCCTGCCGTTCTCATCGGAAATAAAGATATTTACCTGCCTGTCGGAGAAAATCCCATAAACCACGTTCTCCAAATCATCGCTCCTGAGATTATCCACAATCTCGTCTGCCGCCCCGCGCACCTCTGTTCTGCGTATATTTTCATAAAAGGCGTCAAGAAACACAATTTGAAAAACCCAAAGCAAAGCTATGATGACAACCGTGAAGATCTCGAAGCCAATCAGCACCTGTGTGTTAAGCCCCATGGGCTTCTCCGCTCTATTCCTATTTTTCTCTTTCTTGTGCACCGGCGTATAAACCGGCACAAGCTCGCCATTTATTTCCTTCATCTTTTTCCTTTATTCCGCTTCAAAGCGGTATCCCACCCCGCGTATTGTCACGATAAACCTGCTGTATTCGCCTATGCTCTTCCGCAGAAGCTTGATGTGCGTATCAAGCGTTCTGTCGTCTCCGTAGAAATCGTATCCCCACACATTTGTGATGAGTGTTTCGCGCGTGAGGGCGATATTTTTGTTTTTCACAAGGTAAATGAGCAAATCATATTCCTTCGGCGAAAGCTCCACCCTCTGCCCGTCAACTGTGACGATTCGCGCGTCGAAATCTATCTTCAGGCCCTCAAACTCAGCCGTGCTTTTCTCGCCGCCCGCCGAGGAGTTCACCCTGTTCATTATCGCGTTGATTCTCATCATCAGCTCTTTGGGTGAAAACGGCTTCACGACGTAATCGTCCACGCCCAGCTCAAACCCGTGGATTTTATCATATTCCTCGCCTCTGGCAGAAAGCATCAGGACAGGCGCGGCGCTGATTTTCCTTATCTCCGCCACAGCCGAAAATCCGTCAAGCTCGGGCATCATGACGTCCATAATGATGATGTCAAACTTATTCGGCTCTCTGCGGCAAATCTCCACCGCCTGCATTCCGTTTTCCGCCTCGGTGACGCTGTTGCCCTCAAATTCAGCATATTTCCTTATGAGGGTCCTTATCTTCTCTTCGTCGTCTACCACAAGAATATTATACATAAGCTTCTCCTATTCGCATATCTGGATTATAGTATGCATCTCCACTGTGAATTATATGTGACTGAATAGAGTTTTTTACAAGAAAAGTATAAGCTATTGAAAAAATGATTACAAGCATTGATTTTATTCATGGATTTATTTGACATTTCCGGCGGCTGGGTGTATTATAATTATATCAATAGTATACAAAATCTTATTTCATTTGAATGCTTAATTGTTCTTATTTCATAATTCATCCACAAGGGGGCAACACGATGTTACCTGTAATTACGATTTCAAGACAGTATGGAAGCGGCGGCCACGAAATTGGCGAGAAAGTGGCAGAGCGGCTTGATATTCCGTTTTATGATAAATCTCTCATCGCTTTGGCCGCTAAGAAGAGCGGGCTTTCTGAAGAGGTTTTTGCCGATGTGGATGAAAAAGCCACGAGCAGCCTGCTGTATTCCATGGTTATGGGCAGCTTTGCCTACGGCAGCAGAATGGCCGGCATAAATGAAATGCCCATCAATGATAAGCTCTTCATTATTCAGTCTGATATTATCAAGAACGCGGCCAATGAGGGCGCATGCGTAATAATCGGCAGATGTGCCGATTATATCCTGCGGGATCACAAAAACTGCCTTAACGTCTTCATTCACGCCGATAAATCCGCGAGGGTTAAGCGCGCGGTTGATATGGGTCTTGCAGATGCCTCTAAGGTATCTGATTTCATCACGAAGAAGGATAAGCAGCGCGCCAATTACTATAACTTTTACACGAACAACCGCTGGGATGAAATAGGCAACTATGATTTAACCATAGACACATCCCGCTTTGATATCGAAACCGCGGTGCAGATTATCGTCGATGCCGCGAAACAGCTCGCAACCCCCACGCCAAAGCCGGCAGAAGTGTAACTTCTTCTTTGTTTCATTGTTATTCTCCTTTCAAAGGCAGCCCTCACGGGGGCTGCTTTTGTTTTGCAAAATCACCGATAAGTGCTATAATAGCGGGGAGAATTATCGTTAAAGGGAGTGTAATTATGAAAACGAAGAGTGAACTAACTGAAATCTTTAAGGCTTTTCAGGAGAGCATTAAGAAATCCGATTCCTTCGATGCGGGAAAACAGAGCCTGCTTGAGCTCAGAAAAGACATCACCGCAATATATGATCACATTTTCACCGTTTGCGCCGGCGAGGATTTCTGCAAAATGCCTCTCCCTAAGCACAAAACCATCGCGTATTATCTATATCATCTAACGCGCATTGAAGACATCACCTCAAATATGCTGATTGCGGGCAAAACGCAGGTTTTCTTCACCGGCGGCTTTGATAAGCTGTTGAACTCACGCGTCATCACCACAGGCAATGAAATACCCCGTGATGAATTGATAGAATTCAGTAAGACACTGAATATCGGCGAGCTTCAGAAGTATGCTGCCGCCGTTTTGGCAAACACGGATGAGATAATCCGGAGCATGAGCTATGAGGTCTCAAAGATGAAGGTCTCTGCGGAAAGAAGAGCGGCGCTGATAGAAGCAAAATGCGTTTCAACCGATGAAAACGCATTCTGGCTGGTTGACTATTGGTGCAAGAAAACCTATGCGGGGCTTATGCTCATGCCATTTTCAAGACACCAAATGGTGCATCTGGACAACTGCCTGCATATTATCGAAAAAATCAAGAAATGATATGCTTTAATACATTGCAAAATAATGCGGGCGGGAGAATGAAAGAGATGGAAAACCCTGAAACGAATATAATTGAAGCACCGCAGAAAGAGCGGATTTCCTCCAAGAAAGCGCGAAACATCACCCTCGTGCTTTCTTTTCTTGCTGTTTTACTGCTCATCGCAAGCGTTTTTATTGGCCTCAACACCTCGCCCGAGGAAATTACAACGTTTTCGATGGGCTCATATGTGCAGCAGAAGGTCTACGGCGCAGACAGGCAAAATACCGCGCACGAGGCGGCAAGCGCCGTCGCCGCGCTGGAGGAAATGATTTCCTGGCGTGTGGAGGGCAGTGATATTGAAAAGCTGAACCTCGGCGCGGGCGGGGATTTCATTGAAATCAGCCCTCTTACATACGGTCTGCTTGAGCTTTGCAACGACGTGAGTGAGCTTTCGGGCGGCGCTTTCGATGTGACAATCTCCCCGCTTTCGCGCCTGTGGGATTTCGACAGAGGCGATGAATTTATCCCCGAGCAAAGCCTCGTCGAGGAGCTTCTCCCGCATGTCGACTACCGAAATATCCTGCTCGGCGAGAATAATACCGCTGCACTGAAGCAGACGATGACCTCCGTGGATTTAGGCGGCATCGGCAAGGGCGCCGCCTGTGACGCGGCGATAAATGTCTATAAGCAAAGCGATGTGAGCGCCGCGATTATCGCCGTGGGCGGAAGCGTGGGCGTGTATGGAGGCAAGCTTTTCGGCGACCCATGGACTGTCTCAATCAAGAACCCCGCCGGTTCAGGCACGATGGGCGAGCTGAAGATAACCGATGGCTTCGTCTCCACCTCCGGCAGTTATGAGAAATTCTTCACTGACAGCGGCGAGCTTTACCATCATATCCTTGACCCCAAAACGGGCTATCCTGCAAAAAGCCGCCTTGTATCCGTCACGGTGAAGAGTGCTTCAGGCGCGCTTTCAGACGCCCTCTCAACCGCCTGCTTCATCCTCGGGCTTGAGAGCGCCGCCGCTTTGCTTCGCGAATATGATTCAGAGGCTGTTTTCATCGACGAAAACAACAAGGTATATCTCACCGACGGCCTCAAAAACAGCGGCGCTTTTAAGATTACGAACAAATACCCTCGCGGAGAATTATAATGAGTAAGTTTACATATGAGCTTGCAAGAGAACGGAAATTCATCACGAAAAAGAATATCTTCATCTTTGCTGCCATAGTTCTCGTCTGCGCGGCAATCTGGCTTTTCTATGCACTTGCCCCCAATGGCGGCACGGCGGAAATCAAGCTTGACGGCGAGCTGTATGAAACAGTTGACTTTGCCTCTCTTGAAGCCGCCAAGGAGATTTTTATTGACCCGAATTTGGCAGGCGGCGTTGAGCTGACTATTACAGCTGACAGCACAGGTATATCCGTAACACGCGCAACCTGCCCGGATAAAACCTGCGTTGAAACAGGCAAAATTGTCAGGGCCGGCGAGGTTATCATCTGCCTGCCCGCAAAGCTGAGCATAACTGTAAGCGGCGCATCTGATGCCGACGCCATCACGTATTAGGAGGCAAAATGAAGCTTGAGACAAGAAGAATCGCCTTTATCGGGCTGCTTGCGGCGCTTGCGATTGTTTTCTCCTTTCTTGAGGGGCTGCTGCCCCCGCTGCCGTTTCTCCCACACGGCGCAAAGCTGGGCTTATCAAATATCGTAACGATGTTCGCGGCGGGCACTACAGGCATTTTTTCGGCAATCGCCATTGCTGTTATAAAAGGAATTTTCGCCTTTCTTACAAGAGGAGTGACGGCGGGAATTATGAGCCTCTTCGGCGGCATATTAAGCACGCTGGTGATGTGGATAATCCTTAAAAAGACAAAGGCCAGCCTGTCGGTCGTAGGAGTGGGCGGAGCACTGACGCATAACCTCGCCCAGCTGACGACAGCGTTCTTTCTCACAAGAGCTGCCGCCTTTTATTACGCACCATTTATGTTGATTCTCGGCGTAATCACGGGGCTGCTTACGGGCGCGGTGCTGAAAATCTCTCTCCCCCCGCTCATGAAGGTATCAAAGCATTTCGGGATTGAAAAAGCAGGAGGTAAAACAAAGCATGAGTAACGTCACTATGAGGATTTCCAGTATTTCTGAAGCCCGATTTTCGCACATTTTTCTTGCAAAAATCACTGTTAATGATTGAATAAAGCATGAATATACTGTAAAATGTATTTTGATATTCAGAATTAACAATTTATTCATAAAAAGCATCTGCAAAGGAGTTGAGAAAATGGACTTAAGCTTCCCGAGGCGCCCGTTTCATTCCAAGGGCGGGGCGAATGTGCCTCACCGCAAAAACACGGCGCATATGGAATCTGTGTTCATGCCGCCGCCGGACAAAATAATTTTGCCAATGCAGCAGCACATCGGTGCTATCTGCACTCCGACGGTAAAAAAGGGCGATTATGTTTACGCCGGGCAGGTCATCGGCAACAGCGAGGCGTATGTCTCCGCGCCGATACACGCCTCAGTTTCGGGCACGGTGGCAGACATCACGCAAATCACAATGACGGGCGGGCAGAAGATTGACGCCGTGGTGATTGAATCTGATGGCAAGATGGAATTTGAGCCCTCCATACAGCCGCCGGCGGAAATTAAGACAAAGAAAGAGCTTGATGAAGCCACGTGGAACGCTGGGCTTGTAGGTCTTGGCGGCGCGGGGTTTCCCTCGCACGTTAAGCTGAACGTCAAGGATGAGAGCAAGATAGACACGCTCATCATCAATGTGGCGGAGTGCGAGCCGTATGTCACGGCTGACCACCGCGAAGCGCTTGAAAACGGCGAAAACGTCCTTCTCGGCATATACAAGGTCAAGGAAATCCTCGGCGTAAAGAGGGTTTTCATCGCCGTGGAGGAAAACAAGCCGGACGCCATCGTTAAGCTCACAGAAATTGCGGATAACCCCGAGCTTGACCCCAACGACGAGGTGCGCGTCATAAAGCTGAAAAGCAGATACCCGCAAGGTGCGGAGAAAATCCTCATTAAGGTGTGCACAAACAGAGTAGTGCCGGAAGGCGGGCTGCCGTCAGACGTGGGCTGTATTGTAATGAACATTGCGTCCGTCGCCTTTATCTCAACCTTTATAAAGAACGGCAAGCCCCTCACTTTGAAGAGGGTGAGTATAGATGGCTCGGCTATAAAGAACCCGCAGAATGTGATTGTGCCGATCGGCACGAAAATCAGCGATATTGTAGAGTTCTGCGGCGGCTATAAAACAGAGCCGAAGAAAATCATGCTGGGCGGCCCTATGATGGGCACGGCACTCACGACTGACGATTTCCCGATAATCAAGCAGAACAACGCGGTTTTGTTCTTTGATGAAAAAGACGCCAATCTCATGAAAACCACGGCCTGCATACGCTGCGCGCGGTGCTATATGGCCTGCCCCTTGAGCCTGCGCCCGCGTGATTTTGAAATGGCTTCCGACAGCAAAGACCTTGAAAAGCTGAAGGATTTGCACATAATGAACTGTATGGAATGCGGCTGCTGCTCTTATGCCTGTCCGGCGGGCAGAAAGCTCGTGCATGCTATAAGAGTGGGCAAGAATCATTTGAGAACGGGGGGTGCAAAATAATGGAAAAGCTGATTATGTCTTCCTCCCCGCACCTTAATGGCAAAAAGAGAACGCAGAATATCATGCTCGATGTCATCATCGCGCTTGCGCCGGCGATGATTGCGGGCGTCATCTTCTTCGGCATCAGGGCCGCCGTGCTCATCGTGACCTGCGTCACCGCCTGCGTGCTTTCGGAGTTCCTTTCGCGCAAGATAATGAAGAGAGATAACACCGCCTGGGATTTAAGCGCCGTGGTCACGGGCGTTTTGCTCGCGCTGAACCTGCCTGTTTCACTGAACCCGCTGATGGCGGCGTTCGGCTCTGTCATCGCAATTGTCGTCGTGAAGCAGATGTTCGGCGGCATAGGCATGAATTTCGTGAACCCCGCGCTAACGGCAAGAATCGTGCTTGTTAATTCCTTCCCCGCCGACATGACGAAGTGGACGCAGCCGTTTTCCTACGGCGCGGATATGGTAACCACCGCCACGCCGCTTCAGATGCTCAGCAGCAATGTTGACGCATTAAGCTCCGCTTCCGGCGGAGAGCTTGTCGAGCTGCCGTCTTACCTCACGCTGTTCCTCGGGAACATCGGCGGCTGTATCGGTGAGACCTCGGCGCTGGCGCTGCTTCTCGGCTTTGTGTATCTGCTGGCAAGGCAGATAATCCACCCTGTTATACCTGTGGTGTATATCAGCACGGTGGCAGGGCTTTCGTTCCTCTTCGGGAGAGACCCGCTCTTCGACATTCTCACGGGCGGCCTGTTAATCGGCGCTATTTTCATGGCAACCGATTACACCACCTGCCCGATGTTTATTGGCGGCAAGGTGATTTTCGCTTTCGGGTGCGGTGCCTTGACGATGCTGATACGACAGTTCGGCTCGATGAACGAGGGCGTGTCATATGCCATTGTGATAATGAATATCCTCGTTCCGCTGATTGAACGATATGTTAAGCCCAAGACCTTCGGGCAGAAAAAGATTGTGAAAAGAAAACAGAATAAGGCAAAGGAGGGTGTAAAATGAAATTTACCTTCAAAGATTCCATCCTCCCCGCCTTGATTCTCACGGTAATCTGCGCAGTGATGACGCTTGCCCTCGCCGGCACGAACGAGCTGACCAAAATGCAAATCGCCGAGGCGCAGCTTGAGGTTGCGAGGCAATCCCGCATGGTGGCTCTGCCAGACGCAGAAGAATTCACCGAGACAGACGCGGGCTATTATAAGGGCATGTCAGGCGGCAGCGTCGTCGGCTATGTTTTTGAAATCTCCTCCGCGGGCTACGGCGGCGCGGTGAACGTGATGACCGGCATAAGCGCTGACGGAAACATAACCGGCGTGGTAATTTTAAGTCAGAACGAGACGCCCGGCCTCGGCGCAAATATTCTAAAAGACGATTTCACGGCGCAGTATAAACAGGGCGTTCCCGAACGCGGGCTTGAGGTAATCAAAAACCAAGCCGCGGGAGAGGGCGAAATCGAAGCCCTCACGGGTGCTACGGTTTCCTCAACTGCCGTCACGAACGCTGTGAACCGGGCCGTTGAAATTTACAATAATGAGATAAAGGGAGGCGAGTGATTTGACGATTCAAAATGATACAAAGAAAAAATCCGGTCTCTGGAAAGAATTCACAAAGGGCATAATCAAGGAAAACCCCGTTTTGCGCCTGATGCTCGGCTGCTGTGCTTTTCTCGCGGTGACTACCTCAGCCTCAAACGCCATCGGCATGGGGCTCGCGACGATGTTCGTGCTCGTCGGCTCAAACGCCGTTATCTCCTTGCTGAGAAACGTTATCTCGGATAAAATCAGAATCCCCGCCTTTATCACGGTAATCGCAAGCTTCGTCACGATAGTTCAGCTGTTTATCAAGGCTTATTCGCCGGACCTTGACAAGGCCCTCGGCGTTTTCCTGCCGCTTATCGTTGTAAACTGCATCATTCTCGGCAGAGCCGAGGCATTCGCGAGCAAAAATAAGGTTATCCCGTCGATTATCGACGGCTTGGGTATGGGCATCGGCTTCACCGCCGCACTGCTTTTAATGGGCATAATAAGAGAGCTGCTCGGCGCAGGCACGGTTTTCGGCCTGCCGCTGCTTTCTAACTTCATGCCGCCCGTAGTAATATTCCTCCTCCCGCCCGGCGGATTCTTCGTTTTCGGAATCCTCGTCGCGGTGGCTGGCAGGCTCTCAAAGGAGAAGAAAGCTCCCGACGCCATGGGTTGCGCCTATTGTCCGCTTTCCTCCTCCTGCACACAGCTCAGGGAGATTGAAGAAAGGGAGGGCAAATAATGGACGCAACTGTAATTAAGGGCTTTGTGGCCATCTTCCTGTCCGCAATCCTTACGGAGAACTATGTTCTGAATAAATTCCTCGGCATTTGCCCGTTTCTGGGCGTTTCTAAAAAGCTCAACACGGCTATGGGCATGAGCATCGCCGTAACGCTCGTCATGGTAATTGCCACGGCCGTAACATGGCCGCTGTATATGTATGTGCTTGTGCCGAATGATTTGGGCTATCTGCAAACCATCGTCTTTATCCTCGTCATAGCGGCGATAGTTCAGTTCCTTGAAATCGCCATCAAGAAGTATATGCCCCCGCTCTATAATTCGCTGGGCATTTATCTTCCGCTTATCACGACGAACTGCGCCGTTCTCGGCGTCACCATGCTGGTGCTTGACAAGGGCGCCGCAGACCCGACCTTCGGCTTCTCGCAGTCGCTTGTGAACGCGTTCGGCTCAGGCATAGGCTTCCTCGTCGCAATGGTGCTTTTCGCCGGCGTGAGAGAGCGCCTCGAAAAATGCGATATCCCGCATTTCCTCAAGGGCATGCCCATCACACTCATCGCCGCCTCGATAGTCTCTGTCTCGTTCCTCGGGTTCAGCGGGCTTGTCGACGGACTGCTGTAAGGAGGTAACTATGGGTTTATCAATTCTTATAGTAGGCGGCATAGGGCTTATTGCCGGCGTGATTCTCGTAATCGCCGCCACCGTTATGGCTGTGCCGAAGGATGAGGTTGCGGAACAGCTTGAGGCAGTGCTGCCCGGCGCAAATTGCGGCGCGTGCGGGTATTCCGGCTGCGCGGCTTATGCCGACGCCCTCTCGAAGGGTACTGCCAAGGGCGGGCTTTGCTCTCCGGGCGGAGAAGCTGTCGCCGTGGCTTGCGCGGAGATTCTTGGCGGCGAAAGCGCCGAGGTGGAGTATAAAACCGCGCTTGTGCGATGCCTCGGCAGCCATGATAACACAAGCGACAAAATGATATATGACGGCATTAAAAGCTGCTCGGCCTCAACCTTTCTGGCGGGCGGCATAGCGCAGTGCAGCTACGGCTGCATGGGCATGGGCGACTGCGAGGCCGTATGCGAATACGGCGCGATTGACATCTGCAACGGCGTGGCGAAGATTGACCCCGCGAAGTGTCGCGGCTGCTCAAAATGCGTCGAGGCCTGCCCGAAGAGGCTCATCAAATTTGTAAAGCTGAAGAAACAGGCCGTTGTGCGCTGCATGAATTGCGACAAGGGCGCGGGAACGGTCAAGGTCTGCAAAATAGGCTGCATAGGCTGCATGAAGTGTGAGCGCGTTTGTCCGGAAGATGCAATTCACGTCAAGGATTTCTGCGCAACGGTAGACGCCGAGAAATGCACTGGCTGCGGCGAATGCGTCTCTGCCTGCCCGAGGCACGTAATAACTCTGTTTGAGCATCTTCCGCCGGTGTAATCCGAGAGAAATCTTAATGAAAATGTATGAAGCCGTTAAACTTTCTTTTATCATTATCATTTAGAATACAGGCAGACACAGGGCTGTGAAGGCCTTCTGTAAAAATGAACAGTGAGGAGATTTATCATGCAGAAATCAATTAAAGGGAGCTTCGGGCTCACAGCCGGCATTTTCATCATCATCGGCCTGGTTCTTCTGATTTTCCCCGGTATCGCGCTTAGCCTTGCCTGCATAATTATCGGCATCGTGGCGCTTGTTTACGGTATTATGCGAATAGTCAATTACACAAAGGATTCCTCCGCTGCGCCCGCACTTGATTTGGTCATCGGGCTGGCGCTTGCCATCTTCGGCGTGGTGCTAATTTTCGTGCCGAACTTCTTCAGCGGCCTGATTTCCATCGTGCTCGGAATTTACTTCGTCGTTGAAGGCTTCTCAGACGTGAAGAGAGCCCTTGACATGAAAAAGGCCGGCTACTCAAAATGGGTTATCCCGTTTGTGATTGCTCTGGTGGTCGTGGCTCTCGGCGTGCTGATTATAGTCAACCCCGTCGCGACATGGCTCGTGAGAATCCTCGGCATCGCAATGATAGTTGAGGGCGTTTCGACCGCCTTCAGCACAGTAGCCGTGAAGAAATAAGCTATCTGAAAAGAATTAACCCATCACAAGCTTCGTATGTGATGGGTTTTCTTTATTCTATCAGTATTTAATTGCGGTTTCCACGGCCTCCGTGCTTTCCTTTTCCTCCATTTCCCATTCCTTTTCCGTTTCCGGCGCCCTTTCCGTTCCCCATTCCGTTGCCGTTGCCGGCGCCGTTTCCGTTCCCCATGCCGCCACTTCCATCGCCCATTCCGCTGCCTTTGCGCGATTCCGTTTCGCTTGAGCTGACTTCAGACGTTGCGCTTGGCGCTTCTTCTGTTTCCTTTTCGCTTTCAGCAGGTTCGGAGACAGTATCTGAGCTGTTCTTTCCCTTGCCTTTACCGTTCATTTTTTTATGCATCTGCCCTTTAATCTCACCGATTGAGCTGTTCCGGCAGGTTTCAAAGGTTGCGGTCGGGTCAACCTCCTGCAATTCTACTATCGCTATATATTTGGCCGGGGTCAGGTTCTCCTCCAGGGCCTCTTCTTTTGTGGCAGAATCAACCGCGTAGACTTCTTTTTCAATCGCTTCGCTGTTTTCCTGCGGCAATGCGGCATCTATACATGTTTTCATCGCGTTCAGCATTTCAGGCTCGCTTTGGCTGTTTTGCGTCTGTAAAGTCGCCGTAACCATTCCTCGGTCCTTGACATATCCCGCCTCCGTCATCTCCGCTATGAGGATTTCCAGCGCCTCTGTATAGCTTTTGTGGCGTATGTCAACATTTTCCAAAACGGCGCTTCCTTCATCATTATAGGCATGTGTGGAAATGACACGGCCGAAATCGTTAAAACCCATTGCTATGCTGGGATTCACATCTATATCGACGACTCCGGCTTCAGAATAATAAGTATTATATCCCGCGAACCCGGCGGCGAAAAGAATTGCAACCGCCGCAAAAGCCGCCGCATAACGGGCGAACCCTGCTCTTTTCTTTGCATATACCTTGCTGTGCAGAAAACTGCTTGTGCTTTGCTTCAGTTTTTCCTCTGCATTAATTCCGTCAAAGGCATTTTGTATCCTGTTATTCAAAGAGTTCACCCCCTAAGGCAGATTTCAGCTGCTCACGTGCCCGCGAGAGCCAGGTGTAAATCGTGTTTTCTTTCTTATGCAGAATCGCCGCGATTTCAACGGCTGAATATCCCTCGTAATAGAACAGGTAAATCACATTTTTATAGTTCGGCGGCAGCATGAGCACCGCGTCAAAGACTTCTCTGTTGCTTTCGTCAATATATGAAGGCTCTACTGTCAGTTCTTCAATGGAGGAAACCTTTTTCCTGAAAAAGCTTTTGAGATTATCCTTGCATGAATTTATCGCAACCCGAAGAAGCCATGCTTTTTCATGAGTATCATTATCGAAGACAACATCATGCAGGACATACTTCAGGAAAATCTCCTGAAATATGTCCTCTGTGTCATGATAGTTTTTCAGGTGCATAAAGCAAACCTTGCGAATCATATCAGAATGCTTCTCTATCGCAAGCTGCGCTTCCTGCTCGCTTCTCATAATTCCTGTCCTTAACGGCGTCCTCTTCCGGGTCCGCCATTCCTTCCGCCTTGATGTCCCCAATTAGGCATTCCGCCTCTACCCGGCCAATTACCTCTATTATACCCCATCTCCTCGTAATTGTCACAGTAATAAACGCCGTCATGCTCGTGCGGGCCCACTTCTGTGCAATCCGGGAACGGGCATTCGCCTTCGATCGGGCAGTTTTCATATCCGCCCACCGGGCATTCCAGAACAGGGCATTCAATTACCGGCGATACTCTTGGGGCAGGGCGTCTGCCTCTTCCTCCGCCATGTCTTGCCGCCGATGCCGGCGATACCGCCGTTGCAACGATAAGAACCATCATTGCGATAATTGCCAAAACTTTCTTCATGTCTTTCTCTCCTTCTTTTTTGTTGGTTACACAGCTAATACGATTCAAAAAAGCAAATCCTTTCAAGACAATAATAATCTATGCAAAAAAACCGACGGTTACTATCGCCGGTTTTTCATCTCATCATTTTTGTATATTCTGCAAAACTGCTTTATATGCTCTTCAACCATGCTTATTGCTTCCTCTTCTCTTTCGGGTTGGCAATCGCAAAGCAGTAACATCAGAAATAATGGTGCGTAAAATTGTAATGCCATAATTTGTGCATTCTCCGGAAGAAGACCGCCGCTCTTTGTCAACAGCTCAAACAGCATACCTTGGTAGGAAAGCGGTTCATCGATATATTGCCCCGCATACAGCGTTGCAGACTCAGGATTTTTGTATTGCTCAATCGTAAGCATTTTTCTGAATCTGATTGCATATTCATCATGCAGGAAATAGTTGAACAGCAGCTTGCCACGTCCAATCAGTTCAGCCTCGGAAATTCCCGAAAAAACAGCTTCATCTTGGGCGGCATCACTCCCGTGCATTTGCATTGACTCAGCCTGTTTAGCATAACGCATTTTCATTTCCTCAAAAACAGCACTGAAAATGTCTCCTTTTCCTTTATAATGCTTATAAAGCGAAGCCGCTTTAATCCCAACGGCAGCGGCTATGTCCGCCACCGTGACACCATCGTAGCCTTTTTGAGAAAAAAGCTTCAGTGCTTCACTGATTATCTTCTGCTTGGTATCCGGCTTTCCCATATTTTACCCCTACAACAAAGCAATTCTTGAAATTTCAATGATCAGTATCTTGAAGATAATGCTTGCGCTCAGAACAAAGAACATAATTTTACGGTATTTCTGATTCTTCACAAAAACAGATGATATTCCTGCAATCAGATTGATTGCACCTCCTGCATAGGATAAATTCACCTGCAAGGAATCCAGTGCAAAGAAACCTTCTCCACCCTGAAGTGCCGTGACATAATCGTCTCGCATAACTGCGAAGCAGCACAGTACCAGCCCGATTATTGTCAGTACGAGTGTCCTCCTGCCCCATAATTCAATCTTTCTATTGTTGATAATTGAAAGCGTTGTAAAGATTAGAATTATGAGCAGTGTGATTGAAGAAAGTATAGACCACAAATCGCCAAAAAACAAGTTTACCATTTTAAGTTCCTCCTTAGCTAACATTCATTAGCTTTTTCATTCATTATAGCTAATGAATGTTAGCTTGTCAAGTCTTGCTTTTTTATGGTATACTTTTTCGTGGATTTTACTTGATATGATTGGAAGGAAATAAATGAGCACTCGTGAAGATATAAGAAATGTGGCGATTATCGCGCATGTTGACCACGGCAAAACGACGCTTGTTGACCAGCTTTTGAAGCAGAGCGGCGTTTTTCGTGAAAATGAGGCAGTGGCCGAGCGCGTTATGGATAACGGCGACATTGAGCGTGAGCGCGGCATAACTATTCTTTCAAAGAACACCGCAGTTAAATATGAAGGCACAAAGATAAATATCGTTGACACCCCGGGTCACGCGGATTTCGGCGGCGAGGTGGAGCGCATCCTCATGATGGTGGACGGCGTTTTGCTGCTCGTCGATGCGTTTGAGGGTTGTATGCCCCAGACGAGGTTCGTCCTCAAAAAAGCGCTGGCTCTGGGAAAGAAGCCGGTCGTCTGCGTCAACAAGATAGACAGGCCCGGCGCGCGGCTCGCCGAGGTTGTGGACGAGGTTCTGGATCTGTTCATCGAGCTGGGCGCCAATGACGAGCAGCTCGATTTCCCCGTCGTCTATGCATCGGGGCGTGACGGTTACGCAACGCTTGACCCGAATGCGCCCGGTGAGAACATGATTCCCGTCTTTGAGATGATAATAAACGAGGTGCCGGCACCCGAGGGAGACCCCGACGGCAGCTTGCAGGTGCTGTTCTCCAACATAGACTATGACGAATACGTCGGGCGAATCGGCATAGGCAGAGTTGAGCGCGGCATGATACATGTTAACGAGACGGTCACCATCTGCTCCGGCGAGGACGAGCACACAAGGAACGCGAGGGTTGTGAAGCTCTATCAGTTTGAAGGCTTGAAGCGCGTCGAGGCGGAGACTGCCTCCATCGGCGACATCATCTGCGTCTCCGGCATTGCGGATTTGAACATAGGTGAAACGGCGTGCGAAGCGGGGAATCCCGACCCACTGCCGTTTGTGAAGATAGACGAGCCGACTGTGAGCATGAATTTCATCGTGAACAACTCCCCGTTTGCGGGGCGCGAGGGCAAGTTCGTCACGTCGAGGAATATCCGTGACCGCCTTTATAAAGAGGTGGAAACGAACGTTGCAATGAGGGTTGAAGACACCGACACCACCGACGCGCTGAAAGTCTCAGGACGCGGCGAGCTGCATCTTTCAATTCTGATTGAGCAGATGAGACGCGAGGGATATGAATTTCAAGTCTCACCGCCGACGGTTATATATAAGGAAAAGGGCGGCGCGAGGCACGAGCCGATTGAGCTTCTGATGATTGAGGTGCCTGACGGTTATGTCGGGGCTGTCATGGAAAAACTGGGTTCGCGCAAGGCCGAGCTTGTGAACATGGGCACAAGGGAATCCGGCACAACGCACATGGAGTTTAAAATCCCCGCCAGAGGCATAATGGGTTATCGCTCCGAGTTCCTCACAGACACCAACGGCAACGGCATAATGAACCATGTCTTCGAGGGATATGAACCGTATAAGGGAGATATTCCGCACCGGCAGCAGGGCTCACTTATCGCGCACGAGAACGGCACCTCGACGGCATACGGGCTTTTCTACGCTCAGGACAGAGGCAGGCTTTTCATCGGGCCGGGTGTAGAGGTCTACGAGGGCATGATTATCGGCGCAAACCCGAAGGCCGAGGATATGACCGTGAACGTCTGCAAGAAGAAGCATGCCACGAATACGCGCTCTTCAGGCGCAGACGAAGCCTTGAAGCTCACGCCTCATTCTGTTCTGAGCCTGGAGCAGAGCCTTGAATTCATCGCAGACGATGAGCTTGTGGAGATTACACCCAAGAGCATTCGCATGAGAAAGAGGCTTTTGGATAAAAATGACCGTGCCAGAGAAGCGAGCCGGAAAAAGAAGGCGGCTACCTAAAGGGAAATCACTGACGAAGTGGAACAGCTATGATAATACTTGACCTTGAATGGAATTCCAGCTACAGCAAGAGACGAAAAGGATATATCAATGAAATAATCGAGTTCGGCGCAGTCAAGGTTGATGAGAATCTGATTGTTACCGACAGGTTTTCTTCGTTCGTTAAGCCGCAGGTCGGCAAGCGCATGAATTCCGTCATATCAAATCTGACGAACATCAAGTATGAATATCTCAAGGACGGCGGCACGTTTATGCAGGTGGTGCGAAGATTTCGCAAATGGGCCGCAGAAGATGTTATAATGACATGGGGAACGTCAGATATACTCACGCTCATTGACAACTGCCGCTATTTCAGCGGCGATATGCATGTGCCGTTTTTATCGGATTACTGCGATTTGCAGGCATATTCCGAGATGAGACTGAAGCATGGCGGCGAACAACTCGGCCTCTCCACAGCCGCGGAACAGCTGGGGCTTGACATAGGCGGCGTGGAGCTGCACAGGGCACTTGACGACAGCGAGCTGACGCTGGAAATCCTCAGAAGCATTTATGATAAAAATGAAATCCAAAAATTCCGTCAGAAATGCGACGACGAATTCTACCGCCGCATAACCTTCAAAACATCGTATATAAGCAACCTGCGCCACCCGCTCGTGAAGCGTCAGCATATGAAATTTGTCTGCCCGAAATGCGGCTCTGCCTGCGACAGGCTCTCGCCGTGGCAGGCGAAGAACAAGAGCTTCCGCGCCGAATTTAAGTGCAAAAAATGCGGACATAGGTTCATTGGAAGATTGATTTTGAAAGAGAAATATGAGGGCATAATTGTGAACCAGAAAACTTTCCCTGTTCCTGTTATAGAAAAGCCCAGAGAGGCAAAGCCTGAAAAGCTCGGCAATATGAGCCTTGAAATCGCGCAGAACGGCGTCGGGCTTCTGAAGTTTGCCGCCTTTGAGCGCATTGGCGGGGTTATCCATGCTTTCTCCACGCGCATTGGCGGCGTGAGCAAAGATGATTTCGCCGCGATGAACCTGGGCTTTGGCCGCGGAGATAACCGGGAAAACGTCACGAGAAATTATGAGCTTTTCGCAGAGGCGCTCGGCGCGGATAAGGAAAGCTTCGTGACGGGCGCACAGGACCATCACATAAATATCAGGCGTGTGGGCGCGGCTGAAAGAGGTCTCGGCATTTGGCGGGATTATGATATGAAAAGCGTTGACGGCCTCTGCACGAACGAGCCCGGTGTGCTGCTCACAATTTATTGCGCCGATTGCGTTCCGCTGTATTTTATTGATGAGCAGAAGCGTGCCATCGGGCTGGCTCATGCGGGCTGGAAGGGCACTGCCGCAAACATGGCACAAGCCATGGTGAAGAAAATGAAGGCTGAGTTCGGCAGCAATGCTGCGGATTTGAAGGTGGCAATCGGGCCTTCAATTTGCAAGGAATGCTTTGAGGTGGACGAGCCTGTGGCCAAGATTTTCATGGAGCTGCCCGAAGCGGCTAAATTCGTTGAAGACACACACGACGGGAAATTCCACATTGATTTATGGGAATGCAACCGGCAGTTCCTGCTTGCCGCCGGCTGCTTGAGCGAAAATATTTATGTCGGCAATGTGTGCTCGATGTGTGAGAGCGATTTGATTTTTTCGCACAGAAGGACTCGCGGGCGCAGAGGAAGCAACGCTGCCGTGCTCGGCTTAAAATAAACTGCGAGGTAAAAATATATGTGGTTTCCGCTTGCGCTTCTCACTGCCGGTTTTTGGGGCGGCAGTGACCTTTTTTCCAAGATGGGTACAGACCCGCGCGATAAATTCAGCCACCTGAAAATGATAATCGCGGTGGGCTCGGTTATGGGCATTATCGGCGTTGTGTTGCTTATCATGAATTGGAATGAATACTCCTTCATGAGCCTGCTGCGCTATCTGCCGGTATCCGCGCTTTACATCGCGGCGATGTTCATCGGATATATAGCCTTGCGCTACCTTGAATTATCCGTCTCCTCTCCAATTTGCAACGGCTCGGGCGCGCTTGCGGCGCTGATGTGCTTCATCTTTCTCGGGCAAGAGCTTTCGTGGGTTCAGTTTGCTGCGATAATTCTCGTCGTCACCGGCACGATTCTTCTGACTGTCTTCGATATGCGCGACGAGAACAAGGCGCGGAAATTCCGCGGCGAGGTGATTGAAGAGAAATATGCCGTAAGTCTAATCGCCGTGCTTTTGCCGGTTTTCTACTGTGTAATCGACGCGCTCGGCACCTTCGGCGACGCCCTCGTGCTTGACAGCCTCGTCACCGAAATGGAGGCCGAGATTTCATATTATCTCACTTTCCTGTTCTGCGCGGTGCTGGCATTCATCTATGTTGTAATTATTAAAAAGCAGAGAATAATTCTGAAGGAAGAGCGCGAGAAGGGCGCGGCGGCTCTGTGCGAAACAGCCGGGCAGTTCTTTTATATATACGCAATAGCCCAAAATGCGATTATGGCCGCCCCGCTGATTTCAGCCTACTGCGTTTTTTCAGTGATTTTTTCGCGGATTTTCCTGAAAGAAAAGCTGACGCCGCGGCAGTATTCCGCGATAGCAGTTGCGGTTTCGGGTATAGTGATAATGGGATTCTTTGAATAAACGGAGGAAATTATGACAGATTATGTAGCAGAATGCAGCAGCGATTGCGCTTCATGCGGGGAGAATTGCTCCTCCCGTTCGGCACCGCAGGAGCTTATGTTCCGGCAGAATAATATGAGCAATATCAAAAAGGTGATAGGCGTCGTCAGCGGTAAGGGCGGCGTGGGGAAATCCCTCGTCACCTCAGTTTTAGCCGTGGAGATGAGCCGCAGGGGCTTCAAAACGGGAATTATGGATTGCGACATCACCGGCCCGTCGATTCCAAAATCCTTCGGTCTGCACGGCAACGCCGAAATGACCGAAGACGGTCTGTTCCCGATGAAGACGAAAACTGGCATAAGCGTGATGAGCATAAATTTGCTTTTAGAGGAGGAGACGCGCCCCGTCGTGTGGCGCGGGCCTGTTCTCGGCGGGATAGTCAAGCAGTTCTGGGAGGACGTTCTGTGGGGAAGCCTTGATTATATGTTCGTCGATATGCCCCCGGGCACGGGAGACGTGCCGCTCACGGTTTTTCAGTCGCTTCCGCTTGACGGCATAATAATCGTCACCTCGCCGCAGGAGCTCGTCTCTATGATTGTCTCAAAAGCCGTAGAGATGGCGCAGCTTATGAATGTCCCGATTCTCGGGCTTATCGAAAACATGAGCTATGCCGTTTGCCCGTGCTGCGGTGAGAAATATCCTGTTTTCGGGGAAAGCCATATAGGCGAGGTGGCGGCGAAGTACGGCCTTGAGATACTCGGCAATTTACCGCTTGACCCTAAGCTTGCAAAAGCGGCGGATACCGGCACAATTGAGCTTGCCGACAATGATTTGCTGAAAGGTGCAGCGGACACGGTTGAAACAGTTTAGCTTGGTAACGCACAAAATTATTTTTGAAAATATATTGACATGCAAAAAAATGTGGTGTAAGATAAGAACAATATTTTTAATGGCTGTGACGAAGACGATTCTAATTGAAAGCTTCAGAAAGCCGGCGGGTGATGCGAGCCGGTGCGGAAAATTCAGAATCTATCCCTTTTGAGCCGGAAGCCCGAAACGGTTTTGCCGAAGTAGACGCTTTCCGAGTATGCTGCGTTAGTGCATAGGGTTTGTTTGAACCCGATAAGCGGCGTTTTACGCAATTTGAGTGGTACCGCGGAGTTAATCACCCCGTCTCAAGCAGAGAAATCTGGTTGAGGCGGGTTTTTATTTAGCCGAAAATAAAGGAGATGAGAAAATGTCAGGAACTATGCAAATGGATTTGAAGACGACGATGCACGAGGTGGCCGAGAGAATTCGCACAATGCGCGAAATTATGGGACTTTCGGAGGAGGAGATGGCAAAGTTCACCGAGGTGAGCCTCAATGATTATCGTGCCTATGAGAGCGGGGAGAGCGATTTCTCCTTCACGTTCATCTATAAGTGCGCCCAGCGCTTCGCAATTGACCCCACAGATTTAATCAAGGGTGAAAGCCCCACGCTTTCACGCTTCACGGTTTCCCGCAAGGGCGACGGGCTGCCGATAGCGCGCAGGCACGGCTTCAATTATCTGAACAAAGCGCCGCTGTTTAAGAATAAGACGGCCGAGCCGTTTTACGTTGAAATGCCTTATAACGAGGACGAGCAGAATATTCCTGTTAAGCTTTCCACGCACGAGGGGCAGGAGTTTGACATCATCGTGAAGGGCGGCATGAAAATACAAGTTGGCGAGCAAGTCAATGTGCTTCGCGAGGGCGACACCATCTTTTACAACAGCGCCACGCCCCACGGAATGATTGCTATCGACGGCGCACCCTGCGAGTTTTACGCAATCGTTCTGCGCGGCAGCGAGCATCTCGAGCCGCAGGCGGATAACTTCCAGAAGCTTATTGATTCAAAAATGGCGCGCAAAGACAGGCAGACAGTATCAGACCCATTCGTCAAAACCGAGCTTGACGAGAACAGCGTGCTGAAGAAAATCGAGTTTGTTAATCAGGATAAGTTCAACTTTGCCTTTGATATAGTCGATGAAATCGCGAAGAAAACGCCTGATAAGCTCGCCATGCTGCATGTCTCGCGCGACCATACCGAGAGACGCCTCACATTCGCCGACATGATGAAGATGTCCAACAAAACGGCAAATTATCTCGAGAGCCTCGGCATCGGCAAAAATGATAAGGTTATGGTCGTCCTTAAACGGCACTATCAGTTCTGGTATGTGCTTACAGCACTGCATAAAATAGGCGCCGTCGCCATTCCGGCGACGAACCTCTTGAAGAAGCATGATTTTGAATACCGCTATAAAGCAGCAGACGTTAAGGCGATTCTATGCACCGCTGACGGCGATACCGCCGAAGAGGCAGAGGCGGCTTCCGCCGAGGCCGGAGTCGGAATTAAGGTTATGGTCGGTGAAAACCGCCTGGGCTGGCATGATTTTGATAAAGAGGTCGAGGGCTTCAGCGATGTTTACGAGCGCAAGGCAGACACTCCCTCCGGCAACGACACCATGCTGATGTTCTTTACCTCCGGCACAACGGGCTACCCCAAGGTCGCCGAGCATTCCTACACATACGCCCTCGGGCATTACATCACGGCGAAATACTGGCACAACGTCAACCCTGACGGCATACATTTCACCATCTCTGATACCGGCTGGGGCAAGGCGCTTTGGGGCAAGTATTACGGTCAGTGGATGAGCGAGGCCGCCATCTTCACCTATGATTTTGACAGGTTTGACGCTGACGACATCCTCCCGATGTTCAAGAAATACGGTATAACAACCTTCTGCGCGCCGCCGACGATGTATCGATTCTTCATCAAGGAGGAGCTTTCAAAATATGATCTCTCCACTCTCGAATACTGCACGACGGCGGGCGAGGCACTGAACCCGGAGGTATATGAGCAATGGAAGCGCGCGACGGGGCTCAACATAATGGAGGGCTTCGGGCAGACGGAGACTACTCTCTCGCTGTATAATCCTGTCGGCACTATCCCGAAGCTAGGCTCAATGGGCTTCCCCACCCCACTGTATGACATGGACATCGTAATGCCGGACGGCTCTCCCGCGCCGCTCGGAGAGACAGGCGAAATAGTCGTGCGCCTTGATAAGAATATGCCGTGCGGGCTGTTCAAGGGTTATTATAAGGACGCTGAGCGCACAAAGGAGGTCTGGTATGACAATATGTATCACACGGGCGACACCGCGTGGAAGGACGAGGACGGCTACTATTGGTACGTCGGCAGAACAGACGATGTCATTAAATCCTCAGGCTACCGCATAGGCCCGTTCGAGATAGAGAGCGTCATCATGGAGCTGCCGTACGTGCTTGAATGCGCCGTCACCTCCGCGCCTGATGCGGAAAGAGGGCAAATAGTCAAGGCCTTCATCGTGCTTACAAAGGGCACTGAGGGCAGCGACGAGCTCGTGAAGGAAATCCAGCAGTATGTAAAGAAAAACACCGCGCCGTACAAATATCCGCGGCAGGTGGAGTTCCGCGATTCTCTGCCGAAGACGATAAGCGGCAAGATAAGAAGAGTGGAGCTGAAAGGCTGATTGCATAAAAAGGGAGAGTGTATGCTCTCCCTTTTTGCAGCTTATTTCAGCACCAGCTTCACCGGGCAATGGTCGCTGCCCTGCACCTCGGGCAGAATCGCGGCGTCCTGCATTTCGCCCTCAAAGCCCTCCGAGGCGAGGAAATAATCAATGCGCCAGCCGACGTTGTTTGCGCGCGCCTGACCCATATAGCTCCACCAGGAATATGCGTCCTTCGTGTCCGGATAGAAATAGCGGAAGGAATCGACGAACCCGCTGGCGAGAAGCTCCGTCATCTTGCCGCGCTCCTCGTATGTGAAGCCGGCGTTACCGATATTGCTCCTTACATTTTTTATGTCTATCTCCTTGTGCGCCACGTTCATGTCGCCGCAGACGATGACCGGCTTCTTCTTTTTGAGCTCGCCGAGAAAAGCACGGAAGGCGTCCTCCCATGTCATGCGATAATCAAGCCGCGTCAGCCCGCGCTGGGCGTTGGGGGTGTATACATCCACGAGGTAAAATTTATCATACTCCGCGGTTATCACCCTTCCCTCAGTGTCATGCTCCGGTATATTTATGCCGTTCGTGACGGATATGGGTTCAGTTTTAGAGAAAATCGCCGTGCCGGAATATCCCTTTTTCTCCGCCGAGTTCCAGTATTCATGGTATGCGGGGAAATCAAACGTAGCTTGCTCCGGCTGCATTTTCGTCTCCTGAAGGCAGATTATATCAGGGTCTTCCGCGTTGAGGAAATCCACGAAGCCCTTATTCATCGCCGCGCGCAGGCCGTTGACGTTCCATGATATGAGTTTCATAATTGCTCCTTCTTCACATTTTCATTTGCTTCAATTATATGGTATAATAACCTTTACCAGTATATTGTATCATAAACTAGTATGTTTTGCCTACGGCGATAATGTTATCATGATATAATAACTCACAAAGCAAATTTTGGAGGTAAACATGCAAAATCCGATCGTAACATTTGAGACAAGCGCCGGCACGATGAAGGCCGAGCTCTATCCCGACCTCGCGCCGAACACCGTGCGCAACTTCGTATCCCTCGTAAAAGACGGCTTCTATGACGGAACCATCTTTCACCGCGTGATTCCCGGCTTCATGATTCAGGGCGGCGACCCAGACGGCACAGGCATGGGCGGCCCGGGCTACGGCATTAAGGGCGAGTTTTCAGGCAATGGCTTTGAGAATGATTTGGAGCATACGCTTGGCGTGCTTTCAATGGCCAGAAGCATTCACCCAGACAGCGCCGGCTCGCAGTTTTTCATCATGGTTGATGATGCGCCGCACCTTGACGGCAGCTACGCCGCCTTCGGAAAGCTCATTGAGGGCGAAGACGTCGCGCTGGCTATAGCAAACACCCCTCGCAGCGCACAGGACAGACCAAATGCCGAGCAAAAGATGATTAATGTCACAGTTGAAACCTTCGGCGAGGCTTACCCCGAGCCGGAGGTGGTGTAGAGAAATAATGCTGGAATAGTCCGAAAGCGAAGGAGCAGTCTCTTATTTGAGGCTGCTTTTTCTTGTGTAAAGCTTCACAAAACCCATTGACACGCGCGTGAAAAAGGTTTATCATGTAAATGGTGATATTCACCAAATAAAAATATGAAGGAGCATTGTTATGAAAAAGAAAATTATCTCGGTTGTGCTGGCGGTTTGTTTGTTGGTATTGTGCATGCCGCTGGCGTCGGTTGCCGAAGAAGCGCCTCCCGAGCTCACCGAAGCTGATTTGTTCATCACCGAGGAAGTGGCAAAATATCTCGCAGGCTTCTTTGTTGACGACATGATAGCCACAGGGCAGACGGTGTGGACGGACGAGACGGAAATCGTCAACACCGTCACGATGTACGACGAGTCGGGAGGAATCACAGCTTATACCTTCGAGCT
>QMCD01000189.1_pt1 | contig 49150 bp, 33 predicted proteins | sample 1821841 | NCBI WGS metagenome assembly QMCD01 (sample SAMN01991225, study PRJNA193472) | Termite gut metagenome, whole genome shotgun sequencing project. | isolation source: worker | host: Macrotermes natalensis
CGGACTCACGTTGTAGCTCCTGCCACGTTTCCGGCAGCGAAAACGTGTCCTTGAATTTTTCAAAGCAATACTGCGGCGTTCGGCCCATGATGGCGGCATGGCAAATCATGCCGACAACAAAGACGGCCAGAAAAAAGGCCAAGATCAAAAAACCGGTTTTCCGCCTCGCCCGACGCAGCTGCTCAAAAAAGTCCATGCGGGCATTATAGCGTAACGAGCAGTATTTTGTGAATGCGATCTTCTCAGCGACTCGGAATATTTTGCGCAATTGCTCTAAATTGTTTAATGAGAAAATTCAGCTTGGTCGATAAAGGTGATAGAGGGTAATCCGCCGCGTTTTATTCCCCTCCAACCTGCCGGCCACGGTGCTCACCGGAAGGGCGAGAGGAATGATTAACCATCCTCTATTCACTATCAACTCTCAATCAAAATGTCCTACGGTCTCTACATATCCTCGGAAGGCGCGATGGCCCAGGAATATCGGCTGTCGACGATTTCCAACAACATTGCGAACCTCGAAACGCCGGGTTTCAAACGGGAACTGGCCTTGCAGATGGCTCGGCACTCGGAACCCATCGCGCTGGGCGAAATCGGCGACGGTACGGGCCTGATTACCGATGTCGGTGGCGGTGTGCATACGATTGGCACGCTTACCGAGTTCAAGCAAGGCCCCATTTCGCCTTCATCGAGTCCTTCCGATCTGGCCATCGAAGGTGACGGCTGGTTCCGGGTGCGCGACATGGCCAACGGCGAGGAATTCCTGACCAGAGCCGGCAATTTTCAGGTTGACCGTAACGGCATGTTCGTTTCCGAATGGGGACGTAGCCGCTTTCAACTGCTGGACACGGAAGGCGAGGCGGTCACCTTGCCCGATCCGATGTCGAAAACTTGGCACATCACCGACGATGGCGTGCTCCACGATGTCGGGGTGGGTCGGTTGCAGGAAATCGCGCTGGTGCAACCTCTGAATATGAAAGAAATGGTGAAAACCGGCGAAAATGTTTACCGGCTAGACAACGATGGCCGGTGGCGCGATTTGGAACTGGCAGAGAGGCCGCGAGTACGCTCCGAGCATCTGGAAATGTCGGCCACCAACCCGTCAACGGAGATGATTGAGATGATTATTGCGTCCAGGGCTATTGAAACGAACGTGAAAATGATGCATACTCAAGATGAGGCGACAGGCGGACTCATCAGCCGGGTTCTGCGTGTCGCCTAGAGCGATTCCAGTATTGGTGTACAGTGGTGAGTGTCCGCCCGTAGCGACCAACGGGAGCGGCGATACCGCACATAAATTTTTGACTCGCTCTACATTGGGCTGTGGTATACCGTCAGAGCGTCATTTTTCCCAAACAATCCCATGAAAACACGAATTGCATTTTTGACCATCGGGCTTCTTTTTTGCCTTTTTCCGGTCGGCGTGCTTCACGCGCAAGCGGAGAAAATCGATCCCGCGTTCGGGTTGGCCAAGCCATTTTTGAAGGAAAACACCTACCTCGTTGCCCATGTTGATTTGAAGGCACTGGACCTCGACGCCATTGCGGAAAAGCTCAAGCCGTCGATGTACGAAGGAGCCAAAACCGGCGTGCAATTCGGCGCGAAATTCCAAGGCAAGGAAAATGATGAAGCATTCTTGGCCGAGGCGCAAAAGCAGGCCGAGCAGGCGATTGATGCGCAAGTCGAAGAATACAAGATGCTGGTCAAATCGGTCGTCGACGCCGGTGTGGACGGCGTGTTTTTCTTCAGCATGATGGAAACGATGCAAACTTTTCCGGTCGTCATGGCGATTCCCGGCGAGACGGAACCGGAATTCGACGACCGCGTCACCGAATTGCTTTCTTCGATGGGCTTTGCCAAGTCAGGCTTCACGGACGGCATGACGTATTATGTGAAAGGCAACGCCTTAGCTGCGGCTGGGATGCCCGGTGCTCCCGCTCCGGCAACTCAAGCTCCCGCGGCGTCCCCGGAAAGTTTTTTGCCCCTGCTGCAAAGGCTGAAAGCGAAAGAACGCAAGGAAATCAATGATGCGCTCTATCTGCAACGCAAATCGCCGGTCAGACTCGTGTTCGCCCCGTCACTGGGCATGAAGGGCATGGCCCAGATGTTTCTGCCCGCCGCGATGGCCAATTTGCCGGAAGGTGTTGTCGTCGATCAAAAAGCGGTGACGGCCATCGTCAAAGATTTCGTATGCTTGTCGGTCGGCGTCGATCCTCGCACTTGGCAAACCAACATCGCCGCCCAATTCCCGTCCGATGAAAGTGCCACCGCTGCGGAAACGTTTTTTTCCGGTCTCGCCGGTGATCTCGAAGACGAAGCCACGCAGGCCTTGGTCGGTGAATTTTTGCCGAAAGCCAACAAGAATCGACTCATTCTGGTCATCAAAGAGGAACAGATCAAGAAACTGTCCGCTGTGGGCGCACAGGGAGGAATGCCTGGGGGAATGTCACCGGTGATGGAGGGGCAAATGCCACAATAGCGGTTCATTATTTTTTGTTGCGGCCAAAATACCGACATCTCCCACCTCCTCAATTCAGTCTCCTGACTCCTTTCTCCTCATGCCTGCTTCTTTTTCCGAAACACTTCATACCCGTCTGCTGGTTTTCGACGGCCCGATGGGCACGGAGCTTTACCGGCATCATATTTTCACGAATCGCTGCTTTGACGAACTCAATCTGAGCGAGCCAAAACTGATTGAGGAAATTTTGGCCGACTACCGCGACACCGGGGCCGACGTGCTGACGACCAATACCTTTGGTGCGAACCGGCACAATCTGGAAAAATACGGCGTGGCGGACAAACTTGAGGCCGTCAATCGCGCGGGGGCGGAAATCGCGCGCCGGATTGCCGATGCCGGCGAAGGTAGAATTTTCGTGGCTGGCTCCATCGGCCCCATTCCGAGCGGCACGTATTCCGAGGCCGAACTCGAAGCCATGATTTTGGAACAAGTTGATCCGCTCGTCGTGGGCGGGGCCGACTTCCTCATTTTTGAAACACAGCCGTCGCGCGCGGCGATGGAACGGTGTGCGCGGGCTATGCTCCGGCGGCCTGATGTGCCGTTTGTCGTATCCTGTACGGTCATTGACGGCAAAGAATCCGCTTCCGGCGAGCCGATTGCGCGACTTTTTGCCCCGTTTTCAGTCGATCTGGCCCAGCCCGTCGCACTGGGCATGAACTGTGGCAGTGGCCCCGAAGGGCTTTTGGCGGCGGCGGAAAAAGCGGTCGGAGTTTCGCCGCTTCCGTTGATTGTGCAGCCCAATGCCGGTATTCCCAAACATTTCGAGGGGCGGCAGCTTTATTATTCGTCACCGGAATACGTTGCCACCTACGCCATGCGCATGGTCAACATCGGGGTCGCTGCCATCGGTGGCTGCTGCGGCATGACGCCGGAACATGTCCGCGAGATCGCACGCATGATAAAACCGCTGGCCAAAGGTCGCGCGGCGTCGACCGTGCTGAAATCGATGCAAGCGGAGGTCGAAGAGCAGGCGGAAATGCCGCTCCGGGAGCGTTCCCGCTTCGCCGGGAAATTGTCGAAACGAGAATGGGTGACCACGGTCGAGCTTGTGCCGCCACGGGGCTATTCTCTGGACGACACGCTGGAAAAATGCCGGAACTTGCACCGCTCCGGCATTGACGCGGTCAACATTCCCGACGGCCCTCGCGCCAGTTCCCGGCTTGCGCCGCTTGTCGCGGCACAAAAAGTATTACACGAAGCGCATATTGAACCGATTTTGCATTTTTGTTGCCGTGACCGGAATTTGATCGGAATGCAAGCGGACCTCTTAGGCTGCGCGGCGTTGGGAATTCGCAACTTGCTTTTCATCACGGGCGATCCGCCCAAACTGGGCATGTATCCCGATGCGACGGGTGTTTTTGATACGGATTCAATCGGCATGGTCGGCGTGCAGAAACGGCTCAACCGGGGTGTCGATCTCGGAGGCCAATCCATCGGCAAGCCGACCGGAGCGTTAATCGGCGTGGGACTCGACCCGACTTCGCTGGACAGAAAACGCGAGTTGGAACGATTTCGTCACAAAATAGAAGCCGGCGCGGAATTTGCCATCACGCAGCCCGTGTTCGCCCCCGAAGCCCTCATGGCATTTTTGGACGATATTGAGAAAGCGTTCGGAGGGTGTCCCATTCCGATTCTGGCCGGCATCTGGCCGCTGGCAAGTTACAGAAATGCCGAATTTATGCAAAACGAAGTGCCCGGCGTGATCGTGCCCGACGAAACGATGGCCCGAATGCAGGCGGTGTCGAAAGAGTCCAAGGAGCGGCAGCTTGCGGTGGGAATCGAAATCGCGCGGGAAATGATCGTCGCCGTGCGCGACCGGGTTTCCGGCGTGCAAGTCAGTGCCCCGTTCGGACGGGTCGAAATCTCTTTGGCGGTTTTGGAGCCTTAAAAAGCGGCATCCAAATTTCCCGACAGGCCGGCGGCTGTCATTGAGAGAGTGTCCCTGCCATACTGCCCTCCGCGAAAAAAATGGCCCGTAGCAGCGACCGGGTGTAGCGTAGCAAAGCCAAGGACGCTGCGGCACGCGCCGTGGGCATAACGCACCGCTCAAATTTTACGCGGAGAGGAGTATTTCAATTGGTGGGGTCGTCTATGGCGATTCTTCGCACGACACGGTACAATGCGTGGGTGCTTCACGCCACAGTCCGTGACTCACCATCCACAACTTTCAATCTCAAGGTTTTATGAGCGAACCAGAATCCATCAGCGATGTCCCGGAAACGCTTGAGTCAGCGGAAAACGCCGCCCGCCCCGAAGACGAAACGCAAAAGCAAGCCTTACTGGACAAGACTAAGGCCGTCATCCAGAGCCGCGCGAACAAAAAACAGAGCCAGTCGACGAGAGCGAAATATCTCCGGCCCGGCTTTGATTGGAGGGCGCATGGCCATCTCGTCATCAGTGGCATCTTGTTTTCGCTTTTAGTTCTGTACGTTGTCGCGCGACTCTTTCAAGGCCTGACTCAGCCGCAGACGAATGAGCCGCGCGAGCTCACAGCCGAGTCGCTGCTGCCACGCAAAGTCAAATACGGCGGCGAAATCGTGCCCGGAAGAGTTTTTGTCAAAATGGAAGCCACCCGCACGGACAAAGACCCGGAATTGGTCGGCGAGATCAAAAAAGTTATCGATTCCGGGGGAATGCCCGCCGATGTTTTCCACAACGATATACCGCCTGAAGTGAACGTGGCGAATGAACTTGTCGCGGCCTTCGAGGTGTACAAAGAAAATCCCGGCGAACTGGAGCAACTTCGTGCGAAGTCGCCGCCCAGCCCGTGGAAAATCGACGGTGATACCTTGCAGGAAGTCGCGGATGTGATGTCACGCACAGATCGGAAACGCCTCGATATTCGGAAAATGCTGGGCAAAGATGATGTGTGTTTTGCGTTCAATTTTGTGCATGATCCCGATTACGGCGATGTGCCCGACACGTCGGCCTCGGATTTTTTGTCCGACTATCTTTTGCTTGAAGAATTTGCCGCCGCACGCGCATTGGAGACCAAGGAGGTGGCTTCCGCGGTGGACTCGCTGGCCTACATGTTTCGCATGGCCCAGCTTGCCGCCGAAGTGAAAAATGTGAACATCCGAACCCGCGCGAGCGAAATTCGGATGCGGGCCGTCGATGTCATGCAAGGCGTCGTGCTCAATCCGCATTTCAGTGAGCAGAATCTCATCGCGCTGCTAGACACGCTTCAAGAGCAGCTTGACGCTTGGACGCCCGAATCGGCCATGTGGATCGGTGACCGGGCCAGTGGCTTGGTGGTGTACAATTTGATTCGGCAGCACGGTCTCGACAGTGCGTTGGAGCCGGAAGAAATTGCCGAACTGCAACAGCGTGGAATTTATGAAACGTTTTCATCCGATTTGCTGCGCAAGCTGCCGCAAGATCAAACGACCTACATGCGCATCATGCAGAAAATCATCGAAGAAAGTTCAAAGCCGTATTATCAGCGCGTGCCGGAATGGAAAAAAATCGAGACGGAGCTGCGTCTCCGACGCGGCATGAGCGACGAGCCGGTCATCGCGGAGATTTTGTTGCGAGGCGTTTCGGAAATCATGCAATACTGCGCCCAAGATCGTGCCAAGTGCGAAATGGCCGTGTTGGCGATGGCCACTTCACTAGGCCGGCCCATCGCCACCGCCAAGAGACCGAAGGAAAAGTTAGAGCTTGACCCGTTGTTCGGCCAAAAATATGAGATCACGCAACTGCCCGGCATGGTGCAGGTGTCGTACTTCTCCAATCTCAAGCCGTTTCAAGTGCCGAAGTTCGGAGGGAAGTAACAGTAAAGAAATAAAACCCGCGTTCGACCGTTTTGGACGGCCACGACGACCGGAGTCAGGGAGCTGGAAATTCCGCCGCTTCTTCCTCTTGAAAAAATGGGAAAAAGAGATAGAATTGGGGCTTGTGCGTTGTTTGTCTTGGACGGCTCAAACGTCGGACTCGCCAATCCCTTCCTTCAGGCTCTTTTCTCAAGGTTCTGTCCATGCCGACATCGTTTTTTCAATACGAAATGCTGCCGACGACTTGGTTTTACCTGTCGACGCTCATCATTTTGGCGATGTTTTTCAAATTCAACCGCTTTTGGAGCGTGCGGAACCTTGACCTGATCGGCCTGCTTCTGTTCACGCCGGGGCTTTTGATGCTGGCGATGCGTGATGATCCGTGGGGGTATATTTGGCTTTTTGGGGCAGGCCTGTTGATGGTGATTCGCCTCATTGTCGATACGGTCATGTCCCGCCGCCCCCTATTGGAGCCGAATCTGTCGCCCGGCGGGTTGACCTTTGCCTGCTTTTTCCTCGTCGTGTTCATCATCGCCTCCTTGGCGGTCAACCGTGGAGATAGAATAGACACTGAGCGAACGGTGCGCTTGGAACAAATCTTGACAACGCGGCATATCGCAAAGGGTATCGGTATGAATCCGGTATCGCTGACGATTCCGCGCGATGCGTTAGCCAATTTACCGCCCGGTTTTTTGCCGTTTCTCGCTTTGGCGGAAAGAACCAATCTCACGCTGGCCCCGCCGAAAAAAATCAGAGACGCCCTGCTACAGCCGCCCCCGCACTCGCCGCCGTTGCCCGTGCCCGCACAGCAGGAGGACGAGGACGACGCCCGGATACTGGTCGTCGAGGAAAAACCATCGTTTCCTCCTACTCCGGTGGCCCCGGTGCTGTCCGATCATTCGCCGCCGCCCGGAAATAGTGCCCCGCACTTTACGGGTGAGGCACGAACACCGCTGGAAACTCCCGCACTTCGGCCCGATTTTTCCGGGCTTTTTCTGATGCTGTCGGCGGCGATAGCGGGCCACCTTGCCATTGTGTTGGCCTTACTCCACATCGGCCACTGTCACTTCGGAAACATTCGCACCGGCATCGCCTGCGCAACTTTGTATTTGCTGCTTCCGTATACCAATCAAATGATCGGACGCCTTGACCACTTGATTCCGGCGGCACTGCTACTCTGGGCCGTTGCCTTGTACCGTCGACCGTTTTTCGCCGGTCTTGGGATTGGTACAGCCGCCTCGCTGGTTTTTTACCCCGTGTTTTTGATTCCGCTCTGGTGTAGTTTCTACTGGCGACGGGGATGGATACGCTTTCTGATCGGATCGGTTGCCGCGTGCGCCGCGTTCGCGTTTTTCCTGCTCGCTTCACCCGGATCGCTGGGAAGTTTTGGTTCGCAGCTACTCCACATGCTTGGCCGAAGCAGTTTCTGGGTCTTTATCAGCCAGACCGATGGATTCTGGACCAACTACGACGACATGATCTTCCGCGTGCCCGTCATGGCCGGTTTTTTCGTGATTTGCTTCGGAATGATGCTCTGGCCGTCGCACAAACACTTGGCTACGCTCCTGAGCTGCTCGGCACTCCTGCTACTGGGCGTTCAATTTTGGCAGTTGCACCAAGGCGGGCTATACATGGGCTGGTATTTGCCGCTGCTAATTCTGACGATTTTCCGCCCCAACTTGGAAGACCGTGTGGCGTAGAAACGTCAATCTTCCTTTGCCATGCGGATCACTTCATCAACCGACGTGATGCCCTGCAAAACTTTTCGCCAGCCGTTTTCCCGCAGCGTCATCATGCCGGCCTTGCGTGCGGCGTTTTTGATTTCATGCGAAGTTCGGCCTTCACCGGCCATGAGCCGCACTTCTTCGGTGGTCGTGAGCAGTTCGTAAAGCGCGATCCGGCCTGAATAACCCGTGTGGCGACATTCCCGGCAACCGGTGGGGAGAAACACCTCGATTTTTTCGTCGCGGATTTTTTGCAGCGGAAAATCATGGGGCACTTCCTTGGAGATCGGTTCAAATTTTTGTTTGCAGTGCGGGCAAAGCCGCCGCACCAAACGCTGGGCCATGACGCCTTCCACCGTCGTGCCAACCAAGAACGACTCGACGCCCATGTCCGTCATGCGCGTAAACGCCCCGGCGGCGTCGTTCGTGTGCAGCGTACTGAAAACGAGGTGGCCTGTGAGGGACGCTTGAATTGCGTTTTCCGCCGTTTCGAGGTCACGAATTTCCCCCACCAGCACCACGTCGGGGTCATGCCGTAATATCGCGCGCAGGCTTGCCGCAAAAGTCAGACCGACTTTCGTGTGAACCTGAATTTGATTGATGCCGTCGAGCTGGTACTCAATCGGGTCTTCCGTGGTGATGATTTTCGTTGCTTCGTCTTTGATTTCGTTGAGCGCGCTGTAAAGCGTGGTTGTTTTGCCGGAACCGGTCGGGCCTGTTACAAGAATGATGCCGTGCGGCTGCTGAATGAGTTTGCGGAACTGCTGGTAAATGTCCTCATCCATGCCCACGCCGCGGAGCGTGAAATCCATGCGATCCTTGTCCAGAATACGCATGACGATGCCTTCGCCGTGCAGCATGGGAATGATCGAAAGCCGCAGATCGATTTCCCGGCCCTGAACTTTCAACTTGATTCGGCCATCCTGTGGAATACGTTTTTCAGCGATATTCAGATGCGACATGATTTTCAGCCGGCTCACGATGGCACTCTGAAAACGATTGATCTCCGGTGGCATGGGCTGGGTTTGCAACACGCCGTCGATTCGGTAGCGGACTTTCATGCCGCTTTCCTGCGATTCGATATGAATATCGCTGGCTCTGAGTTCGACGGCTTCGGTCAGGATTTCGTTCACGAGCCGCACGACGGAGGCTTCCTGAGCAAGCTGGGCGTCACCGCCGCCCTGATCCCATTCGACTTCGTCCAAAACTTGCACGTCGTCATCGACCTGGGCCAGCAGACCGTCGATGGTTTCCGCGCCCACGCCGTAACGGGATTTGATGAGTTTGCCGAGTTCACCGGGCAGGGCGACCACGAGCGTGACGGGCTTGCCCGTGGCGACGACGACGGCGGCGGAAACGGCGTCGACGGCGTTCAAATCCAGCGGATTCGACGTGGCAATGAGTAAAGAACCGTCGGAATCCTGCCCAATTGGAAAGATATTGTAACGGTGAACGAGCCGGGCCGGAAAATTGTCGAGCACTGAATCGTCGATTTCGCTTTTCGCCAGATCGACGAGCCGCAATCTCAGCGCGGCGGCGATCTCTTGAAACGCTTTTTCCTCCGTCCGCACCCCCAAGGCCGGCAAAATCGACAGGAGCCTGCCTTCGTTTTTGAGCGATTCACGGACGAGCTGAAGCTGGGTGAGGTTGAGGCCAATCGGGTCGGTGATTTCAGTGTAAACTAACATAGGGCCATATTTTCCGGCATTTCCGGGCGAAAGTCAAGGACGGCAAGCAAGGGCGGCCATGAACCACGCCCCGTTTCAGGCGTAAAACCGAACGAGTTGCTCCTTTTCACTTCGCTGCACCGGCTGAGCTGTGGCGGCGAGGGTTTTTTTTCGAGCTTCCCTAAACTCTGTCTCTTGCGATTGTCGATAGCTTGGATGATACCGCCTCAAAGGCGGGCGTGCGGACATTGCGCAAATTGCCCGGGCTGCGTATTCGATAAACGTCGAAAGACAAGGAAGTCTCACATGACTCGCAAGAAAAATTGGCTCTCGTCACTTTTGGCTCTCGGAATGATCGTTCTGTGGGGAACACCGCTCTCCGCTCAGACAACGTATCACATCGGATCGAACCATGTGGCGGACGGCGTGACGTACTTCGATACACTGGAGGATTTGCGTCTGGCCACGGAGACACAGGAGGAAGACCCCATTTACGGTGGGATGAATTACCACCTTTTCAATAACGACACAGTTATTCTCTATGGCGATGATCGTTCATTGACATCGGAATTGGGTATTGCCGACAATGCCAATGTCACGATCACGTCGGACGAAGAGGCCGTGCGACGGATCATTGAAATGGCGGCGGGCACGACGGGGCCGATTTTCAATATGAACTATCCGACCGCCGTAGGTTCCACGCTCAACGTCCGAAGCATTGAAATGTCACGCGGTTACTCGCCCAGTGGCGGCGGAGCCGTCTACGCTTGGTGGCACAATAATCTCTATCTGAATAATTCCGTCTTCAGTAATAACCGCGGTTCGGCTCTCGGCGGGGCCATTTACTACTGGGACGCACTGGACAGCGAAATCGTCGACACGGATTTTATCGATAATTCAACAACGGGGGCGGGCGGGGCCATTCTGATCAACGCTTCCGCGACCTTGAGCCAAAGCAATGAAACGAACGTCACGTTGCGTGTCACGGAAAACGCCGGCATCGGTCTCGACGGCAGACCGACGGCGACGTTCCGTGGCAACAGGGCCGGGGTGACTTGGGACGCCGAGGGCAACGTAACCGCAGGCAGCGGCTATGCCAATTCAATCGACTTCACTGGTTATACGGGAAACAGGGTCAATTTTCTGATCGACACGGCGGAAGGCACGTTGCTGGACATGCAAGACCCGTTTCGGACGAATATCGGAACCACAATATACGATGAAGGTTACACCGTCAACTTGAACAAAATCGGTCTCGGAACATGGGGATTGGGCGGTGCTTCCACGATTGACGGCTCCAGCGGCACGACCATTCTGATCGAGGAAGGGACGTTGGAATTGTACGAAAATGCCGAAATCAATGCCATCGGCGTGAATGACAGCTTTACCGTGGCGGAGGGCGCAAGCATCTATCTGCGAGGCCATAACACCATCACTGGCACGGAAGTGGTGTTCCGGCCCGGTTCGCGTTTGACCTTCGACCTTGGGTTTTACGCTCCGAATTATGGGCAAACCGTTGAAAAAGACCCCATGCTCTTCCTGAGCGGCGATACGCTCGTCGTCACCGGCACACGCATCGATATTGCCGGTCTTGAGGCGGACAATCCCAGACGCTTTGGCGAATACGTGCTGATCGAAGGCGCGAACACGCTCGACATCGGTGACTTTGATCTCTGGATCGGCGACGCGAATATCGATCTCAGCGGCCTGCTCAGCGAGCGGTATGGCTATTCACTCGGCTACCGCGAAGACGATCTTGGAAATGTGATCAACGACAGGCAGCTCGTCCTGACCGTAAACGAGACGGACAATACCGTTTTGCGTTGGAACCCCGGCGGTGTGTCCAACGACTGGAATGTCATCGATGACAACTGGACGCTTATCCGAGACGACAGCGTCGATTCCTTCGTGCCCGGCGACACCGTGCAGTTTTTCGATTCCGGCACGCATATCGTCAATTTGACGGAGGACGTCTTGATTAAACACAATTCTGTCCGAGACGCCAGTGGCAGGCAATGGTATGACGCAAACGGCGACACGACGGGTATGCACGTTTCCGGCGATGGCGACTGGACTTTCACCGGAAATCGCATTGTCGACAGCGTATCCCTTGGCAGGGCGTCACTCTTGTTTGACGGCAGCGGTTCACTGACGTTGGCAGGCGATGGGGCGAACAATTATTCCTACACCGTCCTGGCGGGCATCGGAACGCTGCGCACGGCGAACGGCAACCAGTTGGGAACGCAGACTGTGTATTTCAGAAATAACAATTCAACCGCCGAGCAAAGCAAACTGCATTTTTCCGACGGCACGAGGGTGACTTCGCAGCTCGTGGCCGAGAACGGCGGCAAGGGGCTTGTTACGACTGTCAACAGTTACGGTAATAATCTGACCTTGACTCGCGTGGCCGACACGATGGAAGTGCGCGGCGGATCGGTGCTCGTGAAAAACGGAGGCGTGCTGGAGTTCGCAGCCGACCCGCGCAGCAATTTTGGCCGCATCATCTTTGCGGAAAACGGGCAGAAACTTGATTCCGTGAATATCCTGTCCGAAGGCGCGGCGGTCTACGTCGAAAACGGCGGCGCGTTGACGCTGACGAAAACCGATTTTGTCGGCAATACCGCCGGCGACAAAGGCGGGGCCATCGCTTCGGCAGGAGAACTGGCGATTTCGGGCAACACTTTTTCAGGCAACAGGACGAGCAATGCCAACTCGCTGGGCGGGGCACTCTATCTGTTCGGCAATCAGGAAACCAGTCTTATCGATTCGACGTTGACCCATAATTATTCCGCCGGACGCGGTGGGGCGATTCATTACGAAGCAGGCTCGCGCGACTCGACGTTGACCATCGGAGCCACTGCGGGAAACACAACGCTCATTGAGGGCAACCTGGCCGGGGCTGTTTATGATGGAACGACGGAAACATGGAGCGGCAGCAGGCAGGGTATTTCGATTGCCGGAGGCACGGGAAGTACAGCCGGCATCATCATCGACGCCGCCACGGGGGGAACCGTCGACATGCGCGACGCTATGATCGGTGCGACCGGTTCGTATGTGCTCGAAATTACCAAAACAGGAGCAGGCAATTGGAAACTGGCTGGCGACAATCAACTCCAGAGCGGTAACTCATCGATTGCCGTGGAGGAAGGGCGACTACAACTGGCAAAAGCGGCTACGGCCACGGGAGTGATCGCCGGGAGCATCAATATGTCGGGAGGCGATCTGGTCATCGGCGCGAGCGGCGGACTGGACAGTTTTGGCGGAAACTCGGTCAACGTGGATCGCTTCATTTTGGAGAACGGTGCGACGCTCGGCTTTGATCTGTCGCATTCGGCGGTGGCCGGCGGGGTCGGCGACGATCCACTGCTCCGCGTAGACGCCAATAGCTACAATTTTGGCAATGGCACGCAGAAAATTGATATTCTCGCCATGAGCACGGGGGCCACGGACGGCTACGGAATTTATAATCTCGCGCTGCTCGACACCGCCAATTTTGACGCATCGAAAATGTCACTGCTGTATCACGGCGAAGACATGACGAAATTTCGGCAGCACGTCGGTGTGTTGAACACCGTCACCGATGCTCTGGCTGGTTCCACGCTGCTCCAAATTGACATTACCGACACGGACAACGGCGTCACGACTTGGACCAACGCGGACGGCACTTCCGTCTGGAACGGCACGGATTTGAATTGGGAGGGACAAGGCAATATCGCGGGCACGGAGCAATTTTTGCACGGCGACGCCGTCATTTTCACCGACAACGGAGCAGGCCGGGTGGAAGTCAATGCGGGCGGCGTGAAAATCGCCGACCAAGACAACGGGACGACGGCGGGCATGACGGTCCAAAATTCGCAGGGGCGCGACTACACGTTCGTCGGCGGGGCCATTACCGGCGGGGCAAAATTTGACAAGCAAGGTGTCGGTAGCGTCACATTCGAGCAGGAAAATGATTTCAGCCATGTTGCCATCGCGGGCGGAACCGTGGTGGCGAAAAAAATCGGATCGCTCGGTTCCGCCGATGTGGATATGAGGCATTCGGGATCGAAGCTGGTGTTCGATGTGAATAACAACGGGGATTTTGCGGGCAGCATCACCGGGGCTGGCCGGTTTGAAAAATCGGGTTCCGGCTCGTTGCGGCTGACGGGAAACAACGACTATTCAAGCGACACGACGATTTTGGGTGGCGAACTGGTCGGCACTTCCATCAATTCTTTCGGCACGGGGAACCTCATTGTCACAGGTGTGGGCGAACAAGCCGGCGTGGTCACCTTTGACATCAACAATGGTCAAGGCAGCCAAGAAACCGTGACCAAGGCGATCACCGGAACCGGCGGTTTGAAGAGCATCGGCGAGACGGCCATCATCTTGGAAAACCGCAATAACTACACCGGCGGAACGCAGATCGGCACTATCGCAACGATTATTGCCAAAGACGCCAAGTCGCTCGGAACAGGCGACATTGTCAATGACGGAAAACTTGTTTTCGACGTGACCGAAGCGACCGATGGCACGCTTGTGCAGAACATTACGGGCGCGGGTTCCTTTTATAAAGACGGCGATGGCATTCTATCATTGGGGGGTGAAAATGATTATCGGGGCGAGACCGTGGTTCGGGGAGGCGAACTGAGAATTATGAATGAAAATGCCCTCGCAGGAAGCCTCGTAAGACTGGAAGGTGGAAACATGTCGTTCCGCGACCTCGACAAAATTCTCTTGGGCGGCCTGAGCAGTTTGGATGGTCGTACCGAACTGTCTCTGACGAGCAGCAAGGGTGCCGCGATTGCTATGACGCTGCAAGTACAGGCAGGCGAAACCGTCGCGTACCACGGCAGTCTGACAGGCAAGGGAGGCGTCATCAAGACGGGTTCGGGCAAGCAAATTTTCTCCGGCATAAACAGCTATGAAGGCGGAACACTCATCGAAGAAGGCATTCTGAACGTGCAAAGCACTTCAGGATTGGGAACCGGTGCGGTTGTCGACAATGCCGTACTCGAATTTGACCTGGCAGGCCACGGCACTTTTGAACAAGCCATTTCTGGAACGGGGAGTGTCACAAAATCGGGGGAAGGTCGACTGACCCTCACGGGGACGAATACCTATTCCGGCGGAACATACATCGCCGCAGGCACGCTGGAAGCGAACTCGTTCAGTGCCCTAGGAATGGGCAATGTCACACTCACCCATGAGAATGCCGCGTTTGCGATCAATCTTGAGAAAGCAGAAAGTTTTAGCGGTGGCATTTCCGGTGCGGGAACTTTTGTCAAAGACGGGGCAGGCACGCTCTACATCGACGGCGATTTGCTTTTGACCGGTGCAACACAGGTGCGGGACGGTGAACTGTTTCTAAACGGAAACTCGTCGTCGGCAACGACGATTTTCGATGGCGGAACGCTGGGCGGCAACGGCTTTCTGGACAATCGCGCCTTGTTCAAGGCCGGTGCAGCTCATCGTGTCGGCCACAGAACCACGGGAACACTGGGACGCTTTACAGCCAAGGATATTGCCTACGAAGGCGACTCGACAATTTATATCAAGGTCGGTGCGAATGGGAGCGACCAGGTGATTGCCAAGGATAAAATCAACTTCGCCCAAGGCGGTGGCACGGTCGACGTAGTGTTTGTCAATTTGGGACTTGATGATTTCCAAGACGGCGCAAACATGACCAAGGTCTACGAGATTTTCGTTTCCGAAGGAAACAAACTGCTTTTGGACGGTGCGGCCATCACCAATCAAACGAGCGATCAGGACATCTTGCGAGTCGAAGACGTGGACGCCGCCATCCGCTTCATCGGCTCCGCGGAAGAAGGACTGAGCGTGTTGGGCTACGAGGTTAAAAACAACGCCGACAACAGTAAGAGCATTTTCCTCAATCTCTCAACTTTTGACGCCGGAACGGCCTCCTATTTGAACGGCAACCAAAAGGCTCTGCTGCGGGGACTGGGCGACGCGGAACTTTTTGACAGGATTTACGGCTACGAGAAAAGGCAGCGAGCTCAGCTTGCGGACGAAATGGCCCCGATGATTCAGACGGCCATGCCATTCCTGACGCAGCGGGCTGTGACGCAGTTTAATCTAGCGACTTTCGAGCGGCTGCGTTTTCTCCGAGAACCGCTGGCCTTGGCGGGAACGGGAAATGGCGATGCAAGCGGGATGCGCGGCCAACTGTCGCATCGGCATGGGCCGGCGAATTACATCTGGTTCCAGAATTTTGGCGACATCCTCAAAATGAGTGCCGCAAAGGGTTCACCGGAATTTCAGGCCGACGCCTACGGTTTTAGCCTCGGTTTCGACAAAGGTCTCGGTTCACATGCTTCCATCGGCCTAGGCATGGGCGGTTATTTCAGCGAAGTCAATGCCAACGAGGTTCAGCAATCCGGTGAAGCAAATTCTTATTTGATTTCCGCTTACGGCAACTGGCAAGGCCGCAACGACTGGCTGGTCGCAGGTTCCACGGGCTTTGTTTTCAGCTCCTACGATTTGCAACGCAGGCCAGGCCCGTTTGACACGAAACTTTCAAGCCGGCACGACGGCACAACGGTTTTCGCTTCGATTGAGGGCAATAAGAAATTCAGCTTTGGCCGATGTGAATTGTCGCCCTACGCCGGGCTTGATTTTATCTGGCTTTGCGAAGATGGATACCGGGAAAAGGCCGACGGGCGATATGCGAGTCTCGCTCTGGATGTCAACAGTCAAGATACGTTTACCGTGCTGAGCACGTTTGGCGTGCGTCTTGGCCGGGCGTTCCGACTGCTTGGCGGCAACATCGTTCAGCCGTCTCTGCACGCGGCCTGGGTGCATGACTGGACGGAAAGCGACATCACCACCACGGCGGCCTTTGCCGGAATGCCTTCATTTGCCACTCGCGGTGCTTCCATGCACCGTGATCGGGCACAGCTGGGCGTAAATGCCAACATGACGCTGAATCGGCGCACGGACTTGTTTGCTAAGTTCAATGCCGAACTGGCAAAACGCTACAGCGACTTGAGCTTCCACTTCGGGTTCCGGTACGGATTCTAAGGTCATTTATCCCACGCCGGGAAATTCCGCAAACGGCGATTTTTCCCGGTGGCAGTCGTCTTCCCGAACGGCCACGATGACGATATTGTGCAGATTGGCGAAGTCGACGACATCTTGACGGTCAATGAAAATGGTTCGGTCCGCTTCGACGGCCAACACCCTTGCGCCGGATTCGTACATCGTTTGCAGCGTCAAAAGTCCGAACGTCGGCACGTCGAAACGCATGTCCTGCTGCGGCTTGGCCACCTTGACCACGGCAAAACCCTTGGCCGGACTCAGCGAACCGGCGCGGCGAATGCACTCGTCCGTCCCTTCGATGGCTTCGACGGCCAGCACCGCCCGATTGCGCACGCAAACGCTCTGACCGATGTCGAGTCGTCCCAGTTCCTTGGCCAGAGGCCAGCCAAAACAAATATCTTTCCATTCCGCAGCCGTGGGGCCGCGACGGGTTAATTTCTGTCGTTTCACAAGCAATTCCGGGACCAAATCGGTACCGGGCAAGAGCTGAATGCCGTTTTCCGCGAACGCCTCAACCACAGTGCCGAGCAACGTGTCGTCGCGGCAATCTTTTCGCCGCGTCAAAAACATGGGCGTAAAAGTTCGCAGCGTGTACAAATCGGGAAGCTGCCGCCAGATCAAAAACGGATCAAGCAACAACTTCTTGTTGATTTTCCCCGCCATCGTTCCCTCCGTCAAGCCATGCTCGCGGAAAAAGCGGATCGCCGTCTTGAACCGGCCTAGGCCGAACGAAAGCCAGCCATCGCAAATCTCCCGCAGCTCAGGTGCGGCGTGGTTAATCACGCCGGCACAGAAGACCTTCGTACCCTGCTGTTTTAAGGCTTGGGCAAGGTAGATCGGATAATGGCCCCAGCCCGCGATCAGGCCGACCTTTTCGGGAATTACAGCAGGAATTACGGGGGGAATGGCGATTTCGGACATGGATTCTTCAATGTGACACAACGCAAGCGGGAGCGGGGAATAGTTCTGGCTCTTCCCGCCTGCGCGGGAATGACGGATGGCGTACTCGCCGGAGTGCCAACTTGATCGGGGGCGGAATGGCGAACTGCTCCCTCTCCGCATTATCAATGATCCATTCTCCCTTGTCAATTCTCTACGTCACGCTGTCCAGCGACGCAAAGTCAAGCGATTTCGAGCCTTGCCGGTGGCTCAATTCGATTTCGCCGAAAAGTTCCTCTTGATAAACGCGGGCAAATTCGTGACGTACCAGTTCCAGCGAGGCCATAAACACGCCGATCATCGACGTTTTGTGCTGGCCCGGCGTGAAAAGTTGGCGGAAAGAAATGCGCTGCTCCGTTCGCAAACGTCGGTGAATACGGGACATGTATGTCGAAATGGGCGTGTCGTCGTAAATGACTTGATGCTTCGCCGCCGGGGCGTTTTCTCGCAAGAGGCGGCCAAACGCACTAACCAAATCCCAAAGTTCCAATTCTCCAATCGGTTCCTCGGCCATGTTACGCGGACGCGGCGGCAAATCGTTGGAAAGCCGCGGAAAACGCAACTGCCATTGCTCGCTTTGCACTTGCAAACGGTTGGCGGCGTCGCAAAATTTCTTGTACTCCAAAAGTTGCGTGACAAGTTCTTGGCGTGGGTCTTCAAGCTCTTCTTCCACGCTTTCCTCGCCCGGCAGAACTTCAAAGGACTTGATTTCCATCAGCGTGCCTGCCAGAGCCAAAAAATCCCCCGCCGCATTCACGTCAATTTCCTCCAGCAGCGACAAATAGTCGAGATACTGTTCCAAAATCAGCGCGATCGGAATGTCAAAAATGTCCAATTCGTTCTTCCGCACCAGATAGAGCAGTAAGTCAATCGGACCTTGGAAAATGGGGAGTTTTGCGGCAAACAAGGGGAAAGTGAGGGAACGGGAGCGGGAAACAGGTTTACTTTGAACCCACCTCCTGCCCACCTTCCCTAAATCTCGGTAGGGTATTAAGTATTACGTTGCAAAAAGTAACTAACCTCGTAATCAACCTCGCAAATTCAGCATCAAATCGACTTCGCCTTGGGTGATGTTCAAACTTTGTGCGATCTGCCGGGGCGTGTAGCCGTAGTCCGACATCATTTCTACCTGTTTCCGCAAATCGAGATGGGAACCGGCCACCGCGAAGGGAGGCGTTCCGCTTTTTTCCACAGGCGTGAGCGGCGGTGTGGCACGCCCATCTTGGATTGACTCTAAATCATCTGCGTACAGGGAAGTCAGCGGCAGCGACTCGCGTGGCATTTCCGTTTTTTCGCCCGGCAATGACGGCGAACTGAGCGCAAGACCGGCAGGCACGTTGCCGGCGGCCTTCAAAACCGTCACGGGGGCGGCCTCGTCCACAACGGCAAACACGGTATCTTCCGAAAGCTGCTCGATTTCCGATTCCAGATCGTTCAAAATGTCCGCGTAGGATGCCAGTCCGGGCGTTTGTCCCGCCGGAAGAATATTTTGAACAGGTTCATCCGTTGCCGGCAGCTCTCTTGTTGGCTCTGCCGGCGTGACAGTCGGCTGCCCTGTTGACGACGCTGTATCGTCGTTTTGCGATGTCGGCTTCGGAGCCGTCTGCTGCCGCACCATTTTCTCAAAACGTTCAAGCAACAATTCCATGCGATTCGCGGCCCGATTCGCTTCCATCGTCAGCGTTTGCAGTGCCACCATTTTAGAATCAATCTTGCCCGTAATCTGTCGACCAATTTCATGCACTTCCGTTTCCCAACGTGCAATACTGCCAGGCTTGGCTGCGCCTGTAAAAGAAGTACCCACCACATCGGCAAGCGGAATCCGTCCAGTTTGCGTCGAAGGGCATGACGCATCTTTCGTTTCTACTTGCTTGCCCATCTTTGCCATCATCTTATCCTGTTCCGCGCGGGCGATCTGCGCAGCGGCGCGGCGGCGCGCAGATTCTGCCGTTTCCCGCCGTTTGCGTTTGAAATGCAGACGCATGAGCGTGATCGTAAAAACGGCAATCCCGGCAAGGAGATAAAGCGTCCAAGGTTCCATATTCCACCATATTCCGACACGAAAAATGCAGGCCACACAGGGCGCGGAGCATAGCAATTTTTGCGTCTCCGTTCAATGGCAAAAATGGCACTGCAAAAACGGCTCAACCCGGATTGGCGGAATAACCGATAAATAGAGAGAATTTAGAATCTAGGAGTTAGAAGCTAGAATGGGTGACACAAGAGGAAATATCCTAACTCCTGACTCCTAACTCAGCCCCTGACATGTCTGCCATCAACAATCCAAGAAATCTTCAGGTCAACATCAGCGGCCTCATCGGCCAGTTGTCGCTCAAACGCACCGATGCGGACTTGACGCAATCGATTCGCAATTTGTCGTCGGGCATCCGGGTGCATTCCGGTCGAGATGATCCGACAGGCTTTGTGGCGGGCACGGCCATGCGCACGGATATTGTGTCCATGAATCAGGCCGTTGCCAACAGCCAACGGGCCAATGCCGTCATTTCTACCGCCGACAGTTCGCTCAGCCATTTGAACAGCTTGATGAATGACCTTCGCGGTCTCGTCACACAGGCCGCGAACACCGGCGCGGAGAATACGGCCACGCTCAGGGCCATTCAGCAGGAAGCGAACTCGTTACTCAGTGCAATCGATCTCATTTCCGCCACGACCACGTTGCAAGGCCGAAATTTGATCGACGGTTCGCTCGATTTCACCACTTATGGCGTCGATTCCGGCAAAATTTCGCACCTGGCCATCAATCAAGCGAATTTTCAGGGCCGGGTGGAAAAGAGCGTGCATGTCCAAGTGCTCGAACCCGCACGCCAAGCGGAACTCTATTACCCGCTCGGCGCACTCAAAACAGACGCCCGCTTCAGTATTGGCGGTCAGGGCGGTTACCAAAATTTCAACTTCGACCGCGATGCCACCGTGAATGACATTGCCGATGCCGTCAATTTATACAGCGATGCAACCGGCGTGGCGGCCAAGGTCTATTCAAAATCGACCTCCGGTAGTTTGGGCTTGACCTCCTACGGCGGTGCGCCCGGAGGGGGGGATAACGACCTCATCCTGACGGCCAGTACGCCGGGAACGGAGGCAGGTAATTTCGTGGTGCGCTATACGGCCCCGGATGGCGGCAACGACAAATTGTCCCTCAGTGTCGCGCCGGGCAGTGGAAATGAGCCGACCACGATCAATGTCATGCTGCAAACCCAAGCATGGGAAAAAGCGGAGTACCATTACAACGGCTACGAAGACGGCATTCCCAACAACGAATTCACGCTGGCGGCGCGCTATGCCGGGGAGAAATTTAATGACATCGAGTTCGCCGTGAATAACGTTTTTGGAACGGGGACGGAACCGGGCATTGAATTGGATATGAAATCGTCACCGAAACGCTTTGTGATGAATGTTTCGTATAACGAAACTGATCCGACCGATCCGAACAACACGACCGTAACGGACTTGGCCGGGTGGATTGCCGCCGACCCGACGGCCAACACCTATTTTGTCCTGCAAAACACACCACCTTCCGATGGAAGCGGCCCGCTGATGCCGGGTTCCAATGTTGAACAGACGAAAAAGGGCGTTGACGGCGGGGCGGTTCTTTCCACGGCGGAGCAGGTAGCCCATCTGCTCAATACATCGGAACTTTTGAGAAATGCCGACGGCAGCGGCATGGTTTCCGCAACGCTGCCCGCCGGTTCAAACGGTCTGGGCACGGTTTCGCCTTTCGCCGAAGTGGCTTATTACGGAAATCCGCGAGACGGCAATTATCTGCAATTCCTCGCGCCGCAAAATTCGCCGCCCATCAAATTTGCCAGCATGCCCAATACGCCGCTTTCGATTGACGACTCGACGTACCCGCCTGTGTACGGAAATGCCGAGGCGAAAATTCAAGGCCTTGAGCCGGGCACGTCTTTCACGGTAAAATCCCTTGTCCGTGGACCGGATGGCGACGGCGTGGGCGTCGTATTCCGAGATTCCGGGCGCGACGGCGAGGCAGGCAGTGCTGAAGAATCAGCCGTTTTTGACGCGGAAAAAAACGCCGTCGTGATTTCGGTCGACTTCACCGGTCGGGCAAACGATCCGCAGCGCGGCGACTTCACCATGAACGATCTCAAGGAGATGGTGGCGAATGATCCGTTCTTGTCGCGGCAATTTACCGTGACGCCTATGACGACTTATGATCCGAACGACCCGCCGGTCTTTTTGAGCGAAAATTATATCGGCATGGATTCCAAGCTCGGCGAAACTGCGGGCGGCGTTATTGCCGAAGGAACAATCGTGGTCAATTTGGAAACCGACGTGAACGGCATCGTCAAAACCACGGCAGGCGATCTCGTCAAGTTTTTCAACAGCCCGCCCACGGAAGAGGACAAGGCCGTTCTGGACAAACTGGGCATCAGCGTTTCGAGTATTGATCCCGGCAATGCGGATTTGTCGGTTTGCACCACGGGCAATTCCGCCGGAGCCACGGGACTTTTGATGCCGACTTATGATCCGCTTGACGCCAACTGCGAAATTCTCGATGGCCAGCATCCCGACATACAATTTTCAAGTTACGGCGTCGATAGGCGAGAAGATTATCCCTCGGCCACGGTCACATCGCGTGGCGGTCTTGACGCGGATTTCACGATCACGGCCAAAACACCGGGCGCGACCTACAACAACAGCACGATTCGCGTCGTGTCTGATGCCACCGGCCCCACGGCACGTTACAATCCCAACTCGCGGGAACTGACCATCGGCGTTTCACCTTTGGAACCCAGTTCGGCCAACGACATTATCGCACTCATCAACGAAGACCCGGTGCTTTCGGAACTCTTTACCGCGGCTCGCGGCCCCAATTCTTCCGGCGCAGGTTTCGTGGCCATCGGAGATCGAGCCGTTTTGACCGGCGGCGTGAAGCAACTCGATGGTCGGGCGGAAGGCGGCATCATTGCGGCGAACGGCGTCCATGCCTCATTTGAAATCACGGCACTGAAAACGGATGCCAACTTTGCTGGTACGGAAATTCGCGTCACTGCGGATGCCAACGGCCCCAGTGTGACTTACGACGCTCAATCCAAGCAATTGACCATCGGGATCAACCAAGAAGACCCGCCGACAGCCCGCGAAATGGTCGACATCATCAACGCCACGCCGGAAATCAATCGGCTTTTTCGAGCCTCCATTCCGGCCTTGGCTCCGGGCAGTTCACTCGTTCCGACCGGCGATGAAACCATATCGGTCGGCGACAGCGGCGTGTTGCGTGTTGATGAAACGGGAATGGAGTTGGGAGCGGGAATGCTGGGCAATACCGACAACGCGACGATGGGCCTGACATTCTATTCCGTCGAATACGGCAGCCAGGAATTTGTCGAAGTGATTCCAGCCGCCAACGTGGATTTTGAACTGATCGACCGCTTCGGAAACGTCATGGAACGCGCCTACGGCACCGATGTTGTGGCAAAGATCGACGGTCAACTTGCGAACGGTCAGGGCCGGGTGGCGTCGACGTCGACATCGGACTTGGATTTGTCGATTTGGCTTGACCCTTCCGTACAAAAAGGCGACGCCTTCGGTTTTCGCATCACGGGCGGCGGGGCACTCATGCAGCTCGGCCCTGACGCCGTGCCGGATCATCAAGCACGCATCGGAATTAAAAGCGCGCATTCCTCGGCCTTGGGCGGGATCAGCGGCACGCTTTCACAGTTACGGGAAGGCGAACCGTTTGATTTGTTGACCGACACGAAGATGGCCTACAAGATTGTCGAAGAAGTCATCTCGGAAATCACGTCGCTGCGCGGTCGACTGGGGGCATTCCAAAAAAACCAGATCGAAGCGAACATGGAAAACATGATCGATGCCATCGAAATTGAAACGGAAGCCCGGAGCAAAATCGTCGACGCGGATTTTGCGGTCGAATCCTCCAATTTCGCCCGCGGACAGCTGCTGATGCAATCGAATATCAACGTGCTGCAACAATCATCGCAGACGGCGCAGATGCTTCTTGGGTTGTTACAGCGATAATTCCTGCTCAAATTGCCGTTGCCGCATTGGCTTCTTTCCCCTATAATCCGCCTTGGTTATCCATAAATTCGGCGCAAGCCGTACAAACGAAACTCAAGGAAGAGATTATGTCACGTATGAACGGATTCGGCGCGACCGACAGAGAAGCGGTGCGACATATTCGGCTTTTTTCCCCGGAAAACGAGAGCAACGACCGAGAAGTCGACTGGCCGGCCACCATTCCTTTTGTCATTCCGGCGAAGGCACGCAGAAAAATTCGGCCAAGAGATGTCATTCCAAAATTGAGAATTTTTAACGGCTAAACTGTTTTTAGGTATGCGATATGGAACACATCCTAGGCAGTATTTACGACCACCCGAAGCTGTACGATGTGCTTTTTTCCGACAACGGCGGCGCGGAAATTGATTTCCTGCTCGCCTGTTCCCGTCGCTATGGCATTGGGAAAAGGGTGAGCCGCTATTTTGAACCGGCCTGTGGGACGGGCAGGCTGCTCTGGCGACTGGGTAAGGCAGGCCAGGAAATCAGCGGTCTTGATCTGAATCCAGGGGCTGTGGATTTTTGCAACCGGCGACTGCGACGACATTTGCTGCCCGAATTGGCTATCGTCGGTGACATGACCCATTTCTCGCTGGCCGATCTGTCACAAAAAAAGCCGTTCGACATTGCCTTCAATTTTGTGAGTAGCTTCTTGCATTTGCTTGACGACGCTTCGGCTTTGGCCCACCTTGAAGCCATTGCGGATGCGCTCTCGCCCGGCGGTATCTATCTGCTCGGCTTTCATTTATGGCCACGCGGTGAGACCTGTTGCGCCCAGGAAAGCTGGTCTGTGCGGCGCGGTCGGCTGGCCGTGCACTCCCGACTGGCCCGAACGGCGATTGACCGGCGAAAGCGAATTGAGACCGTTGAATTCCGCGTTGAGGCGACCACACCCAAAAAGCGTTATGAAGTGATCGACACCTTCCCACTTCGGCTCTGGACGGTCGCAACGTTTCAGCATCTGCTCGAAAAGTCAGACCGCTTTGACGTACTCGAAACCTTTGACTTTGATTTCGATATGACCCGACCGGTTCGGGTCGACTCAAAAACCGAAGACGTGGTTTACGTGCTGCGAAAAAAGGGTTATTGATCCGCGTATCGGTCGCCTGCCACACTACTCCCCATTCTCCATGATCCACCGCTTACCCGCCGCCCCGGCCACCTCACGCACATATTTCGGCACGGCATAGCCCGGCAGGCGATTGCGCAGTTCGGCCATGAGTCGCAGCCCCGTTTCCTCTGGCACTTCAAAATGGGCGGCCCCTTGAACGCGATCCAGTTGGTGCAGGTAATAGGGCACGACGCCTTGGTCAACCAAGGCCGTGAATAGGCGGGCGAGCGTTTCGACGTCATCGTTCACCCCACGGAGCAGAACCGTTTGCGACAGCAGCACAGGCCCCGACAGCCACTTTCGTCGCGCACAAAATTCATGGCCGATTTCATTGGGATGGTTGACATGCAGCACGAGATAGACCGGCTTTTCCCACGTCAGCACCTTGTGGAGTTCACCGGTAATCCGACTTGGCAAGACGACCGGCAGGCGGGAATGGATTCTGATTCTTTTGACGTGCGGAATCTTTTCAAGGACGCCGAGTAAATGATCAAGGCCTGCCTCGTTCGGCATTTCATCGTCCAGAAACAACGGATCGCCGCCGCTGAGAATGACTTCTTCAATGGAAGTATCGCGGGCGATGGCCTCACCTATTTTGTCGAAATCGCCGTGGCCGCAACCGTTTGGGGCGTCACGTTTTGAGAGATGGCGGCGGAAGCAGAATCGACAATGGATGCCGCAACTTGGCGTGGTCAAAAGCAGAACGCGGCCAGGGTACTTTTTCAAAACGCCGCCATTTGCCGAAAGCGAAGCACTTTCACCGACGGGATCGCAGGAAAAGCCCACCGCAGATTGCAGTTCTTCGCGGCGGGGAAGCACTTGAAGCAAAAGCGGGTCCAGCGGATCACCCTTGGCCATCCTCTGGACAAAGCTCCGAGGCACAAAAAGCGGATAATCCGCTGCAACCGAGTCGTCACCGATGGCAGGCAGATCAAGCAATTGATACAGCTCATCCAGCTGCGTGACGCTCTGCGACAGCTCAAGTTGCCAAGGGCTGAGTGTTTTCTCCGGGGATTCCATCGGAAAAGTATTATCTGAAAATCTCTCATACGCAAGGGAGAGTTGGCAATTGTGCGTTTCATGTGGCGTTCGTTTTCGTACCGGGTCTTGGAGCGTCAAAAAAAGACACTACAATGGACAGACTCTCGCTTTTTGAAAGGAAAACATGTCCGAAGCAAACGAAAAAGAAGACCTTGTAGAATTTGGCGGCACGGTGATTGAAGAAGTTCGCGGTGCTTTCCGTGTCAAGTTGGATGACATGGACCACATCGTGCTTTGTCGTCTGGCCGGGAAAATGCGGAAATTCCGCATCCGCGTCGTGCCGGGCGACAAAGTTACCGTCGAAGTCAGCCCGTATGACATGACCCGCGGGCGGATTACGTACCGGGAGCGATAAAGTTCACTTTCTTTCAATCGCTGTGACCCGCGTCCGGTGGCAGGAACTGTATGCCAAAATCTTTACGCGAGGCCGTAAAATTGCTTCGCATCTCGGTTTATCCGTCGCTCGTGGCGAACGTACTCACGGCATGGTGGTTGGCCGGGCCACCGGCTACCCCGCTGCTGGCATTTTTCTCGGTTCTGCTGACCTCGTCCTGCTTTTTTTTCGCGGGCATGGTGCTCAACGATTTTTTCGATGCCAAGATCGATGCCCAAGAGCGACCGGGGCGGCCTATTCCGTCCGGGGCCGTTTCGAGAATGACGGCGGGTTTGATCGGCTTTGTTCTGATAATCGCCGCGCTCGTCGGAGTGGAATTGACCGTTTTTGCAACGGGACATTCGGCGTTGCGACTGACCGGATGGATACTGGCCGCACTGGTCATTGGATATGACTCATTTTTGAAACATGTTCCTTTTGCCGGGGCCGTTTGCATGGGGGCCTGCCGCTTCGTCAACATTCTTTTCGTCGCCGCCGCCGCTTCGGGAACGATGAGAGGGAACATCCCGTTCTATTACGCTCTGGGAATCCTGTTTTACATTTCCGCCGTGACCGGAATTTCCTGGTTCGAGGGGAACGAGCCGGGCTACAGACTGAAATGCAAACGCATCGTCGGGTTCATGCTGAAGACGCTCATTCCCATTGATGCTGCCGTCTGTCTTGTTTTTGTCGGCGTTGTTCCTGCCCTGCTGATTCTGAGCCTTTATCCCGTCGCACTGAAATTGCGGCAGATCGTGTCGATGACGTGAACACGTTCACCCACGGCACACCGCCCACATGCCGGGCGACTCTTCCAATTCAATCGAGATGGAATACTGCGTTGCCGGGTACTCGAAGGCACCGTCGCTTTCGAGTGCTCCGCGGAACATTTTTGAAACATGCTCGGCCAAGGCCTCGGTGGTCATATTGACGACGGGCAGCGTCACCGAATCCTCTTCGGGAAATGACCAGCTCAGCGGCGGCATGGTGACGTGAACAATGCCGTCCACCGCCTTGATTTTGATGTATGGATGGTCGCGCGGCAACAGCACTTTATGCGACAGCGATTCGCAAATCCGTTTCAAGGCGTCGAAGGCCAGAACAAAATCGACGACATAAGAGCGGCGATTCAACGGGCCGGCCACCTCGGCCCGGAGGCGGAAGTTGTGGCCATGCAGTGCCTCAACCTTTTCAGGATCGCCGAAAGTGATAAAATGCGACGCGGAAAAAAAGAGCGAGTCATTTTCAAAGCGGATGGCGTGTTTCAAGGCTGAACGTCAAGGGCTGGGGTGAGGAGGCGAGGCTATACGCTTGGGCGGTGTGTCGCCCACCGTGCGATGCCCCGATTATACCGCGTTCCACGTAAAAAATGAACCGAGGGGCTTCACGAGCGCAGTAGCAGTATCTCCTGAACACCGCGTCGACAGCCCGCAGCCACGAATGTCGCGTTGGAAGAATCGGCTCAAATTTTACGCAGAGAGAAATATCTTGCCCACGCCTCAAAATTTCCACCGGGCACTCCACCAGAAGGCGTTATCGTTCGGATTGCTTTGGAAGGATCGGTTGCCGAGGCGTAGCGTCTTGTCGCCGAAAGAGTGCGAAAGTGAAAAGGACATTTCAAAGCCCTTGTTCGCCGGCGTTCCGAAGCTGAGACCGTAATGGATCGAATGTCCCCGCGAGATCGGCCCGGCCATGTTGTAAGCAAAGTCTTCCAGAAGTGAGGCGGTATCGGAAAATTGATAACCGACACGAAAAGACATGGGAAATTTTTTGGCGTCGGGCGTAAATTGGATGCCCAGCGAATAGGACGTTGCCCGCTTGGGAACGCTTCGTCCTGTGACGCCGTACAGTGAGGAAAGGTGCTGAAAATCATAGTGCCGGACATCGAATGCGAACTTAAATCGCTCGAAGCCCGTGTAAGAGACGCCAAGAACGTAACGCATGGGGTGCTCCGTCGAATAGCGTAAATTTCGTGTCAGGCTGTTTTGGCCTGAATCGGTCCATCGAACCTGACTGGACGACATCCATTGCGGCGAACGAACGCTGAAACCGATGTTGAATTTGCTTTTCGTTTCGAGATAGACCCCCAACTGGAGTCCGAAACCGGCGTGGTTCCGTTCCGCGCTACGCTGGTAGCCCGGCAGCTGCGGCAGCGACGCTTCCGGGAATTCAACGATGCTCAAAAGCGGCGTGATGCCCAAATACATGTTGCCAAATTGGCGACGTTTGCCGACCCGGTACGAGACGGTGGGCGTGAACTCGACGGTTTTGACTCGGTAACTTCCGGCATATCGTGCCTTGCCCGTTGCGAAATCGGTGAGGATGCGATTCTTTCGTGAGCCAGTTTCATGGATGCCCAGTCCGAGATTCCAACGCCGATCTTCGTCCGGCGGCAATACAATCGACATGTTCAAACCGCGGACCGTCGGATACCAGTTTTTGCCTGCAACGGCTTCGGACAACTCGTCGTCTTCCTCATCCCGGTGGTGATGAGAGCGTGAACCCTTCCACCATTCATCACTGCCTTCATCATCAAGGAGTCCGAGGATAACAATCCCTGTAACGAGGACGGGAATGGAGATACTTTCGTCGCCGTGCCACGGGGCGTTAACACGACCGAAGCCCAGCTGAGCTTCGCCGTGGTCCAAGACGCCGAGTGTGGCCGGATTCCAGTACATGGCCCCGCTGCCATCAAGCGGCATAGCGGCCGTCGCACCGGCCAGGGAATGGTTCATGGCCCCCAGCCCGCCGTAGCCAAGCTCCTGCGCCGTGGCCGAGGTCGTCGCCAAAACCAGAATGACAGGCCAAGTGCGGCGGCAGAGGAGGCGGTAAAGGTTGGACAGAGCCGAAGATTGCATGATGTTTGGTGGGCGGCAAGTGAAACGGAGAACCACGTCTGCGGATCATATCGTTTTGCGGTCAAAAATCAAGAGCGAATTTGTCCGTACTCCGCCGGGATACCAAGGGGCGTCCAAAGCCGGTGAATGTCTGCCGACTCCCTTAAAAACCGCGTTTTACGGCACGGTTGGCTTGAAAATGGGATGCCAAGTAGTATACTCAACGGGAAAGGCGGTAAAAACGCAAGATCTATCAGATGTTGTCCGACATTTCTATCCCCAAATGACAAACTTTTGTGGCTCTTGACAAGCATCACATAAAAATTTCGCGTGATGCTTGTCAAGAGCCTACGTAAATACTCTGGGGGGCAGCCTTTTTGAAGACGCATACATCCCTCATCCCGGCCCGTCAGCCGCCATGCTCCCAATGGGAAATGAGGGGCTAGTCCCCCTGCACAGGTGACGCATACAGGCTCCGTTCTAACCATAACCATGCCCAAATACCTAGCTCGCTACGGGGCCATGCGGCTTCTCGGCGTTTTCACTTTCAACGACCAAACGCCGCTATTGCACGGCAATCGGGTCATTGTCCACACGAATCGCGGCATGGAGGCAGGCGTCGTTCTCTGCGATGCCACGCCGGAAACGTTGAGCTTGTTGCAAGACCGGTTGAAAGGCGAACTGATCGAGGATCGTGTCATTCGGCTGATGACGGGAGCGGATGAGGCCGAGGTGCGGAAAATTCAAGCCGGGGAAAGGGACGAATTCCTGCGTTGCCGGGACATCATTCGCAAGATGGAACTGGCGATGGATTTGGTGCGTGTTGAGCATATTTTCGGCGGCGAACGGATTATCGTGTATTATGTTGCCGAAGCGCGGGTTGATTTTCGTGAGCTGGTCAAAGTTTTGGCCGGCGAATTTCAAACGCGGATCGAAATGCGGCAAATTGGCGTGCGGGATGAGACAAAGTTGCTGGCCGACTTTGGCGATTGCGGCAAAGAAGTCTGCTGTAATATGTATTTGATCGAAATGCCGCCGGTGTCGATGAAAATGGCCAAGTTGCAAAAAGCGACTTTGGACCCGACGAAAATTTCCGGTCGTTGCGGTCGGCTTAAATGCTGCCTGCGCTATGAGTACGACTACTACGTCGAGGCTCAAAATGAATTGCCGCCGCTCGGCGGGCTGGTCTTGACCGACGAGGGTGAGGGCAAGGTCGTCGGCCATGATATTCTGCCGAGAAAAGTGGCCGTTGACATTGCCGGTGTAGGCCGAAGAACGGTTTTCGCCTCCGCGCTGAAAGATTGGAACAAAGAAGCCCCAGGTGCCGCGAATCGCGGGCCGGAGAACGAGCGAGCCGCGGAAGGCGAGTAACGAATTACGTCAAGGCTAGAGCGAGTTAAAAAGAGGTGTAGAGTGTTTGATGCTGAAAAAGCAGCGACCAACGGGAGCAGTGAACTCCAGAGCGATGTTACATACGCACTAAAATACCCGACTTTCCATTGGCTGTTCCGCACTGGAGCCGAAAACGCGCATCCGCCTTGGTGTGACGAACACGGCCAGACCCGGTTCGAGTTTCAGCTCGCGGCTCTCTTGGTGCGACACTTCCGCCGATAGCACATCCTCGGTTTCCGTATTCAATTCCACCCGCACATACGCCCCGGCCGCATGGACTCGCACCACAGTCGCCTTCAAACTCCGGGCTGCGTCGACCGCTTCCAGCGTGACACGCAGTTCATGGGGCCGGACAAAGACGGATGCCTGCTGGTCGTCGATGGATTGCACCAGATTTTTTGCGTCCATCTCATAAATGTACTTGCCATCGCCGAGTCTTAACTGACCGCTTTCCAAACGACCGCTGAACTGGTTGGCCGTACCGAGAAAATTCATAACAAACTCGGTGGCCGGATTGTGGAAAACCTCATCCGGCGAACCGTGTTGCTCGATTTTCCCGGCATTCATCACGGCCACGCGGTCTGCCACTTCCAACGCTTCATCCTGATCGTGTGTCACAAACACGCTGGTCAAGTGAATTTCATCATGCAAACGCCGCAGCCATGAACGTAATTCAAGCCTGACTTTGGCATCCAAAGCCCCAAATGGTTCATCGAGCAGCAACACTTGCGGCTCGACGGCCAACGCTCGCGCCAGAGCTACACGCTGCCGCTGGCCGCCGGAAAGCTGATGTGGATAACGGTTGGCAATCGTGTCCAGTTGAATGAGTCTGAGCAGGTCCATAACCCGATCACGAATGTCCCTTTTGGTCGGCCTCGTCTTTCTGGGGCGAATCCGCAAGCCAAAGGCGATGTTGTCAAACACCGTCATGTGCCGAAAGAGCGCGTAATGTTGGAAAACAAAGCCCACCCCACGGTCGCCGACCCGTTGCCGCGCCACATCGTCGCCATAAAACAGAATCGGACCGCTGGCCTCGTCCGGCATTTCCAAACCGGCTATGATTCGCAGCAATGTCGTTTTGCCGGAGCCGGATGGGCCGAGCAGCGCGAAAAGCTCGCCGGTCTCAATTTTGAGACTGACATCCGAAAGGGCCGTAAATTGGCCGAAGGACTTTGTGATGTTGCGCACCTCAATACTCATTGCCGGTATTATCGGCGATTTTTGGGAAAACACAACACGGCATGAGTTCGTTTTCCCATGTCCATTGCGTTGCCGTGAAAACTCAGCCGTGGGGGCGGCGAGGCCGGGAAATTCCTCTTGCCAAAAGCGGAATTTCGGTCGATAATGGCGAGAAGGAAGAAGAATTATGAGCCACACCAATGCTTCCGATGCCAAAACCGACCTCGCTCCCCCCGAGATTTGGGAGGTTATGCTCGACAACAGCACCATCCAGTTCCGTAAGTTGCTCGCGCTGCAACCGGAGTGGCTGCCCGATGCAAAGCGCATCTTCACTATCGTGTGTCCCAAATCGCATCGCTCAAAGCCCTGATCGCCGGCTTGACCGGGAGGGTCGGCCAATCAAGCGACAGTGGTTGGCAATTGCCGAGGAAGGCTGTCGGGCCGTACTTCAGGAATGCCGTACCGCGCAACGTCAATAACCATGTCCAGTCTATCCATTGCCATCCAAGGAATTTGCGGCTCCTATCACGAAATTGCCGCACGAAACTACGCTGCAAAACAGGGTTGGCGTGACTGGGCACTCGTCGAGTGTAAAACTTTTTCCGAAGTCATTGCTGCTGTGTGCTCACATCGAGCCCCCATCGGGTTGCTGGCCATTGAAAACTCCTTGGCAGGCTGCTTGCTTCCCAACCATGAACGGATACGAAAGAGCGGTCTCGCCGTGATCGGAGAGGAAGAGTTGCGCATTTCCCACTGTCTGGCCGCCCTACCGGGCACGCCCATCGATCAACTCGACGAAGTGGCTTCGCATCCGATGGCCTTGCTTCAATGTGAAAAATTTTTGGAAACGCTTGGTGCCATACGGATTGTGGAAAAAGACGATACGGCCAGCAGCGCACGGTGGATTGCGGAAAACAAGCAGGCCCGCCACGCGGCGATTTGCAGCAGAGAGGCCGCCGCGGCGTATGGCCTTGAAATTTTGGCCGAGGCCATCGAAACGGACCCCAATAATTACACGCGTTTTCTGGTGCTGTCTCACGATAAAAAGGACACACAGAACATCGGCAAGTCGCTCCTCGTCTTTTCGCTACACCATAGCGTCGGTCGCCTGTCGCAAGTGCTCGCGGTGTTTTCTTTTTACGGCATGAACTTGACAAAAATCCAGTCCTTTCCCATGATGGGCGAGGCGTGGCAATATTTGTTCTATGTTGACCTCGCGTTTGACGACAGAGAAAGATACCGACAAGCGTTGGACGCCGTGATTCCATTGACCCGGAACCTCACCATCCTTGGCGAGTATTGAATGCGGAGAGCCGGTACGTCGTTATGATCGTATAATGGCACGAGGGCGTGTACATATTCTTCGACTCGCACATGCCGTCCGCATCAGCGTTGCCTTCGTGCAAGGCAGAAACCCCGATATCGCCTTCGCCTTTTTTCAATTTGTCAAAGGCACGAAACTGGACGATGGCGGCGGGCCACGCTATCGAGTGATTTCCGAATCGGAAACCCCTGATTTGAATTGCTGCTCCATGCTATCGATGTTTTCTATCGTTCCCACGACCGCCAAGCTGTCGCCCGCTTGAAAAATGTCCGTCGGCTGCGGGTTCGCGGTGAACGTCGTGCCCCGCATCACGCCGACGACGGTAACGTCGTTTCCAAGGTCCAAAGCGGACAGGCCGACCAGAGCGGAATTTTTCGGGACGACGATCCATTCCAGTTCCAAAAGCCCCATCGTTCTTCGCAGGCGTCGCAGATGCCGCCGGTCGCCGCGAGTCGACTCCAGCGGCGAATACAACATTTGTCGCACTTCATCGAGATAATGCTCTGTTTCCTGCGTCGAAACTTGTTGGCTGATAAGAGCCTGACGCAGCATTTCAAGGCCAACTTCGTATTCCGGCTGCACCACTTCGTCGATGCCCAGCTCACGCAGCGACTCCAGATTGTCATAGCCCTCATATTGGACGACGATGCGCAGTTCCGGCACAATTTCTTTTACGGTGCGCGTGACGCCCATGATCTCAGCGTAGGCATCCGTCGTCACCAGCAGCAGGCGAGCTTGCTCAATGTGGGCGGCGGTCAAAATCGTTTTCTGCGTCGGATCGCCGAAAAGCACGTTGAGATTTTCGCCCTGCATTTGTACGAACATACGGTGATTCGGTTCAATGACAACGTAAGGCAATTTCAGAAATTGCAAAACGTGGGCGATGTAACGTCCAAGAAATTGCCCTCCGGCGATAACGACATGCCGCTCAAGTCCTTGTGATTTGAGCGCGATCTGTTTTACCTGTTTCCGAAATACTTTGCCGAACATACCGTACAGCGGCGTCGTAAATCCGGCGACGAACGGTCCTATGACCATAGAGAGCACAATCATGTTGAGAATCATCGAGTATTCGTACTCGTTGATGACCGGCGTTTCACCGGCACCGGCCTGCTGGATGACGATAAAGCCGATTTCCGAAATGGGCATCATGCCGAGAAAGGCGGCCATAGGAATCACGTTGCGATACCCAAATGACCAGCACAGTCCGCCGAGAATCAGGCCACGACCAATGCACGCCACCGCAACCAACAGCGAAATGTTGCCGATATTCTGCCAGATAAAGGCCGGCTCAAGGATCATGCCCACCGAAACGAAAAAGACCAGCGCGAACAAATCGCGCAACGGGATCATTTCACTCAACGCTTTATTCCCATAATCGCTGCCCGCGAGGACAAGGCCGGCCACGAACGCCCCGAAAGCCAACGACAACCCGAACTCGTAGGAAACATAGCCGATACCGAGGCTGATGGCAATGACGGTGAACAAAAACAGTTCCTGCGATTGCCACTGAGCCACGAATTTGAGCATTTTCGGAATGACGCGGCTGCCCACGGCGGCCATGACCCCGACAAACACGAAGGCCCACACGACGGGCTTGGAGATTTCCCAAAACGAGCCGCCGCCGGAATCATGCAGACTCATAAGCACGATCATCAGCGGAATGACGGCCAAATCTTGTACGATGGACAGCCCCAGCATGACCCGGCCTGACAGCGCGCCGACGTGACCGCTGGCCACGAGGCTTTTCAGAATCACGGCGGTGGAGGAACTGACAATGGTAATGGCCAGACAAAAGGAAGACAAATGATCCCAGTCCAGCCACCGGCCCAGTAGAAAACCGAACACAAGCGTCAAGGCGACTTGAATCAACGCGCCGAAGCCGGCGATACGCCCGATGGGCTTGAGATCGCGTATCGAAAACTCAATGCCGAGCGAAAAAAGCAGCAAGGCCACGCCGATTTCGGCCAGAGTGTCGATGGTGCCTTCGGAAATGACGGTGATACCCGGCGTGTGCGGCCCGACAATCACGCCGGCAATAATGTAACCGATGATGAGCGGCTGCTTCAGTACCTTGGCAAGCATCCCACCAACGAGGCCGCCGAGGAGAATGAAAATCAGGTCTGTGATGAGAGGAGGCATTCGGAGTTGCGAGTGGAGAAGCGGGCAGATTTCAGGGCAATTCTACGAACCCTTCATTGTCCCTTATGCCTTGTCCCTTGTCAATTCCACCCTCCCCTGCCGCGTGACGAACGCCCGAAACGCAGTGCTCGGCGAGTCACGCTTGCCTTGCAATCGGCTCATGTGAACACACCTATTACCTCCGATTATTCCTGCACCCGCATCCGTACGACCGAGCCAAGCACGCAGGGCAAGCGGTGAAGTTTTTCTATGGCGGCCAGCAAGTCGCCCTCCCTCGCTTCGTGGGTCGTGAGGATCAGCACCGCCGGTTCGTTTGCCGACGGATTCTTCGGCGCATGTTGAATCATCGTGGCAATCGAAATGCCTTGAGTCAACATGCCGTCGCCCAGCACGCCGGTGATTTCATGCACCACGCCAGGCCGGTCTTCGACGTGGCAGCGCAAGTAGTACCTGCCACAAAAATCGGTCGGACTCTTGATCGGAACCACGGCGGCTTGGGCATTCCAGAGGTTGAGTGCCTCGAATGTCAACGCCGTTCGGCCAATGACCGTGTCAATCACATCGCCGACCACGGCGGAGGCCGTCGGATTTCGGCCTGCACCGAGACCTTGGAAAAAGACCGGGCCAACATAATCGCCGACCACCTGTACGGCATTGAAGGCGTCTTTGACACGAGCGAGCGGGCTGTCGGCTTTGACCAGAGTGGGCGAAACGTGCAATTCCAGTCCGGTATCGCTGCGCTCGGCGACGGCCAACAGTTTGATTCGATAACCCAATTCGGCGGCGTACTGAAAGTCGATGGATTCGACCGACTCAATACCTAGGCGTGGCACGCTTTTCCAATCGACAATGGCCCCGAAAGCGAGCCGGGCAAGAATGGACAGTTTTTGCACGGCGTCTGTGCCATCGACATCCATGGCCGGGTTGGCCTCGGCATATCCGAGTTTTCGGGCCTGTTTCACCGCATCGGCATAACTGGTTTCGCCGCTCTCCATCTGTGACAAGATGTAATTGCTCGTGCCGTTGACGATGGCGTTGATTGATTGCACGGTATTGGCTTGCAACGCGGTGGAAAGAGCGTCCAAAATCGGAATGCCGCCGCAGACCGCCGCCTCGAAGGCAATGGTTCGACCGCATTTTCTCGCGGCCTCGAACAGTTCCGGGCCATGCTGCGCCAGCAGGGCTTTGTTGGCTGTCACAACGTTCTTGCCGCTTTCCAAGAGACGCAGCACAAAAGTTCGCGCCGGTTCCAAACCGCCGATCAGTTCGATGGCCAGAGTGATTTCCGGGTCTGCAAAAATCGATTCCGCGTCCGAGGTCAGAACGCCGGGCGGGAGTTCAACGTTGCGCTGTGCGGCGGTGTCTTTGTCGCAAACCTTGACCAGTTGGACATTTCTGCCCACGGCTTGGCGAATGTGATCTGCGTGATTGACAAGGATGTCGGCAACACCGGTTCCGATGGTGCCGAAACCGAAAAGCGCGATTTTGGTCGTTTCCATTTTGGGGTACAAAAAAGACAACATGAACCGGGAACGGCGTCGCCGGGATACTCCCCGGATTCTACGGGGAAAGCCATTTTCCCGCAAGGGAGTTTCGGCGGAATTGCGAAAACGGACACTGCTTTCATTTTCCGAAATTTGACATCGCGGTCATTCTCTGCTAGAATGCCACCACGATGCGTCGGGCGACCGGCGTTGGAGGCGGTTTCGGCTGCCTTCTGCCATTCTCCACAAATATCCGCTAAATATTTGGCTGGTTCGCCAGCCTCGAATGGTATCAAACTGGTTTACCAGTATGCGCTCGTTTTGTGCGCATTATGGAGGCCGGTTTCGATACCATTGGAGGCTGGCCCCCTAGCGGAGGGTTTGTGGACGGTGCGTATTCGGGCCGGCTCTCCGCTTTTTCGTTGCGTGTTTCGGGTCGGCAATCTCATCCCATTCTCCGCAGACTGCCATGCCACCTAAACCCTTGCCATTTTCGCTTGAAGAACTCCGTTCGCACGTCGACCAGCTCGACAAATTCGTCAAAACCGCCATGATCGCTACGATGAGGCAGGAGCTGAGGCCTGACGAGTGGAGGCCGTCGGTGGCCGTCGACGAATTGGCTCATTTGCACGGCCTGCTCGACCTGATGCGATATTGCGTCGAAGAAATCGAACTGTGCTGCGAGTAACGGCAACGGTCGCTTGCCAACGCAGGCTGCGGCGGCGGTCGATTTGTCGTCAATACCCCAGTCCGAAACCGAGCTGCGCGGTCTGGGCATTGTAGCGACGGTTAAATTCGCCGTCGTATCGAGCGAAGAGTGAGGAGCGGTTTCCCAGCGAAGCGGCGATGCCGAGGCTGACGGCCAGGCGATTTTTGTTCATGGCCGTACCTTTGTATTGGTAGGGATTGTCGTTCAGCACCATCGTCGAGATGCGTCGTTGGCCATAATCATGCAGCCAGCCAATGGACAGCGACGATTGCACCAGCCAGCCGCCCGCCTCATAATAGGCTTTTTCATACCGCACGCCCAGCGTCTGGAGGTAGGAAGTGGAACGACGTTTACCGTAATTCAAGGCCTCGCCCGATGCAGAGCCGGTTGTTGCCTGCTCACCGAAAGCCGCTTCCGTCATACGGATGAAATCGTAGGCCAGAAACGGCGTCATGCCGCAGGATTGCCGGAGCGTTTGCATGAAGACATTACTTGAAATCTCAAACGAACCGAAGATTGTTTCCGCATCATGCTGTCCCAAGAGTCTTGCGCCGTTCGCTGCGGCGGCTCGATCTGTCGCAATGTCGGCACTCACGTAACCGATGGAACCCGACACGTTCCAGTGGTACGTGCTTGTATTGCCATACAAGGCCACGAGGAAGGAATCAGTGTCGCTCTTTTGATCCGATTTTGTGACCTCCGTTTCGGCAAAAGCCCCGCCGACGGCCACACCAAAAACGGAATAGGCGTCTTTGAGCAGGTCGTAGCCAAGATTGAGTCCATAACTGTCTGTGTGAAAGCCTTGAACTCCGGGGTATCGGGCTTGCTGCGTGACGAAATCGCCGTAATTCTGAAACCAGAGCGATCCGGCCAGAGCATTGACGACCGGGAAACAGGGAGCCACTTGCCCTCGCGTCACCGCCGCATCGGAAGCAACCACGCCGCTTTCCACGCCGCACTCAGGAACGCAATTTTGCATGTACATGCAGGATAGTGCATACTGACTTTGGCGAATGCGTTCAAAATTGCCCAGATTGAAGCGGGTAACCACGCGCTGATTGGCCAGTGGCATGGTCGACATGATGACCGGCCTCTGGGCCAGCGATATTTGCGGGCCAAAAAACGTGGCAAAGAACAAGGCCACCACGGCGGCGATTGGGCAAAGTGTTGTGAAAACAAAAGTTTTTTTCATCGTTCCATCCCTGAATGAGCCGGAAGTGAGGGGGCATTCGCCGTCACGACCGGGTTTGCAATGCAGAATAAAATTCTGCTGTCAGGGAGAAAATCGACCGCCGAAATGATAAACTTTAACGATTGCAGGGATTTTACCGCCCAAATTCCGCCGTCCACTGCCGCAACCGCTCCGAAAGTTCGGCAGTCACCAAATTTTCGTCGAGACGCCAGACCCAATTATTCTCTGCGTGGCCTGGAAAATTCATCCGAGCCTCCGTCGGCAAGCCCAGCAAATCTTGCATGGGGAAAATGGCGGCTCTGCCCTTCGTGCTCATTACTTTGCGAATGATGGCCCAGAGAATCGTCTGTCTGGTCAACGTAACTCCCTCTGGAATAAAGGGTTTGAGAAGCTCAAGCAGGAAAGAAACATCCCAGAACGGTTCCGGCGTTTTTCGGTCGGCCAGCACGGCGTCGAACCAGGCCGCGAGCGTGTCCGTGTCATGCGTGCCGGTGCAGACCAGCGAATTTACCGGCCATACCTCGGTGGCATCCGTGTTGCGGCGAAAATCGAAATGAAATTGGAACACGTTGATGCCCGGAAAAGCGAATTTGTCCCGCAATTGATGCACGCCGGTGTTCATCACGCCCAAATCCTCGGCAATAAGATTGGCTTGGGGGTATTTTTGCAGCACAGCCTTGAAAAAGTCGTCCGCCGGGCCGGGAACCCAGTGGCCGGGATCGCCGATTTCCGGCTGGGGCGTCATACTGAAATAATTGTAAAAGCCGATGAAATGATCCAGACGCACGGCATCAAAGCGGCGAAAAGCATTGCCTAATCTCTGAAGCCACCAAGCGTAACCATCGGATTTATGGGCATCCCAATCGTAAAGTGGAGCATTCCAACGCTGACCGTCGGGATTGAAGCTGTCGCCCGGCACGCCCGCAATGCGGGTCATTTCGCCCCGTTCGTCCAGCTGAAATAGTTTCGTGTCGGCCCATGTGTCCACGCTGTCCTTGGAAACGTAGATCGGCACGTCGCCAATCAGGCCGATCCCGCGCTGTCGGCAATAATTTTGCAAGTCATTCCACTGGACATCGAAAACGAGCTGGAGAAACGTGTGATAGGCAACGGCGTCTTCGATTTCCGGCTCAATTTTTCGCAGGGCGGCAGGTTCCGCTGTCCGCAGCGTTTCCTCCGGCCAGCGCGTCCAGTCATTCGTTCCAAAGCGTTCAGCCAGAGCGCAAAACAGGGCGTGTTGCCGAACCCAGGGATTTGAAGTGCGGAAAGAATCGTATGCTCGGTGATACTTTGTCCCCTTCCGCTCTTGAAAAGCGACGAACGCTTTTTTCAGCCGCCGCATCCGGACATCTCGCGCGACATTGAAAGCGGCGCGCGATTTTGGGCCGGCGGGGATATTTTCGATGTCCGCCCGGCCCAGCAGGCCGCTGTCAACCAAATCTTCGAGAGCGATATAAACCGGATCACCGGCGAAAGCGGAAACACTGGCGTAGGGCGAAAAGCAGTCATCAATCGGATTGATTGGCAGCATTTGCCACGCTTTTTGGCCGCTACGGTGCAAAAAATCGGCAAAACGCCTCGCCCCGTTGCCAAGATCGCCGCAAAGCGGGCTGCCCGGCACGGACGAAAGCGGCAACAAAATGCCACTGATACGCTGATTGAAGTCCATTTTCTCGATGGCTGAGATTCGTATAAACGACTGCCGTTCCGAAACCTTTTATCTGAAGGTCCGAACCGACGGTAAACGGTAAATATAGGCATTCCACTTAATCGTTCAAGGGCAAGTGGACGCGATGCGACCGGGATCACCGGCCAGTGGCACTGACTAACGCTTTTCCTCGTTGAGCCGTTGGAAATATCGATAAATTTCGGTCTGCGATTGTATGCGTTTTTCGCCTTTGTGTACAGGAATGATTTGATTCGGATGATCCGCGCTGATGCTTCGGGCTTTCACGTTGTCGGCAAGCTGGATTTGAAGCATATCCCAAAGCGTTTTTTGAATTTTGGGGTCGCTTACCGGCGTGATGACTTCGATGCGGTGGTCGAGGTTGCGCTCCATCCAGTCGGCTGAGCCGATGAAATACTCCGGCTCGTCATCGTTACAAAAGACCAGCACGCGAGAATGCTCCAGAAAGCGGTCGACAATGCGGATGGCCCTGATGTTTTCACTATGCCCCGGCACGCCGGGAACCAGCGTGCAGATGCCGCGTATGATGAGATCGATTTTCACTCCGGCTCGGCTCGCTTCGTACAGCTTGGCGACGATGCGGCGATCAACAAGATTGTTGAGCTTTACGACCATCCAAGCCGGCTTGCCATGATTTGCATTGCGGATTTCCTGCTCGATTTGTTTCAGGAAAAATTTGCGCGTCCTGAAGGGCGAAACGATAATGTGTTTGCAGGTCGGAAGCTGAAATTTCCGGTCGTCCAGCAGGTGAAACACTTTGTTGACTTCAGCCGTGATCGTTTTGTCGGCTGTCAAAAGATGGTCGTCACAATAGATTCGCGTTGTATTTTCATTCGGATTTCCCGTACCGATGGCCGTGTAGTAGACATTTTGAGCTTGCTCTTTCCGTCGAATCAAAATCAGCTTGGCATGAACTTTCATGCCGGGAATGCTCGGCAGGACGCGAATGCCCTCATCTTGCATTCGGGCGGCCCAAGTGATGTTGGCCTGTTCATCAAAGCGGGCTTGAAATTCCACGAACACAATCACTTCCTTGCCGTTTCGTGCGGCGTTGATCAGGGCGTTGACCACGGCAGAGTGCTTGGCGGCGCGGTAGATGGTCATCTTGATCGTTCGCACCGCCGGATCGATGGACGCCTCCCGCAGCAACTCTATAATGTAACGAAATGAATGATAGGGATAATGCAACATCACGTCTTGATCCCGGATCACGTCCAGCATTGATTTTCCGGCAGGAAAATCGGGCACGTCAATGGCCGGCATCGGCTCATACTGCATTTTTTTCGCGGCCATGCTCCGGGAACCCAAATCTCGCGGGAAAGACATAAAATCCCGCGTGTTATGGTAACGGCCTCCTTTTTCGAGCGAATCACGTTTTTTGATACCGAATATCTTGAGCAGCCCTGTCAATACCTTGCGAGGCAATCGGCCTTCGTAAACGAAGCGAACGGTATCGCCGTGCTTTCGCTGCCGCAACCCTTCGCTGACCGTCTCTAAAAAACTTTTTGAAACATCATTGTCGATGTCCAGCTCGGCGTCGCGGGTGAATTTGATTGCGTAGGCGTGAAACTTGACAAAACCGTACACGGAAAAAATGTCGCCCAAACAGTACCGGATGACGTCGTCGAGAAAAATGACCTCATGTCGCTTGTCCGGCCCCGGCGGCAAAACGAGAAAGCGGGAAAGGTGATTCGTCGGAATCTCGATCAGGGCCAAGTTTTCCGACGCCGGATTGTCGTGGTGGACCAGATCAATGACCAAATAAATCGAATTATCGTGCAAATTGGAGATGTTTTTGAAACGGTCCAACATGATGGGAAACAGAAATTGGCGGACCGTTTCCTTGAAATATTGTCGAACAAAAACGCCCTGCTCTTCCGAAAGTTCCGATTCGTTCACAAAAAAGATGTTCTCTTTTCCCAGTTCTCCGCGGATTTGTTCGTAAATTTCTTCTGATTTGTGCCGCTGCGCCATCGCGCGGCGATGTATTTGTTTCAAGATTCGTGCCGGGTCGAAATCGAGTTCGGCGACTTGGACTTCGGCGGGGAGATTGGCGAGCCGTTTGAGCATGGCCACTCGGACGCGATAAAATTCGTCCATATTGTTCGAGAAAATGCCCAAAAAATTGAGCCGCTCCAGAAGCGGCACGCTCGAATCCGCCGCTTCAAGCAGGACTCGCTCATTGAAATTGAGCCAGCTCAGTTCACGATTCAAATAAAGTGTCGGCGTTTTTTGTCGCGCCGGCGACGTCGGTTTATCGGAAGCGGTGGTCACAGTCGGATTCCATGAAAAAATCGTTGCTCAAGAGGAAAAACAACGAAAATCATTGTATCGTGGCATAGACGGCAAAGCAAGTATCGACCGACGGCTCCAGAGGGCGAGAGAACAGCCACGCCCGGTCGGTCGTGGCGTTGTTTGTTGACCCGCAACTCAATAATCCTCCTGCTCCTGGGCTAAAAAGCCGGCGAGGACATGGCTCCGACCGGGCTGCTGCAACTTTTGCACCGCTTTCGCCTCGATTTGCCGGACACGTTCCCGTGTCACTTGAAAAATGCGTCCCACTTCCTCCAAGGTGTACGAATAGCCATTTTCCAGACCGTAACGCAATTTAATAATCTCGCGTTCGCGGTACGTGAGCGTTTTGAGCAGCTTGCCGATTTCCGTTCGCAACATTTCGTTGGACGCGGAACGTTCCGGTCGGTCAAAATTCGTATCGGCAACAAATTCGCCGAAACAGCTGTCCTCGCCTTCGCCGACCGGATGCTCCAAGCTGATCGGATTCGCGCCCATCAACATGATGCGACGCACTTCATCGACCGTCATTTCCGACGCCTCGGCCACTTCCTGCACCGTCGGTTCTTTGCCTTCCCGCTGATACAGCATCCTTGCCGTGTTACGCAAACGGGTCAACAAGTCGATCATGTGAACGGGAATGCGAATCGTTCTCGCCTGTTCCGCAATCGCTCTGGTGATCGCCTGGCGAATCCACCACGTCGCGTAAGTCGAAAATTTGAAGCCCCGGCGGTACTCAAATTTGTCCACCGCCCGCATTAAACCCGTGTTGCCCTCTTGAATCAAGTCGAGAAAATTGAGGCCGCGATTGCGATACTTCTTCGCCACGGAAACCACCAATCTCAAATTCGCGCGGGAAAGATCGCTTTTCGCTTGTTCATATTCGCGCAGGCATTTTCGCATTTTTTCGCAGCGTTTCCGCAAACTTCGCGGGCTTTCCTGAGTGGTCAGGATCAAATTTTTCAATTCCTTGCGTAGCATTTTGCGCCGTTCGGGCATCATGTTGACTCCACCGGCGGTCAAATGCCGAATTTCATCCATTCGTGCCGACATCTGTTCGAGTTGCTTCATCAGCGCATGAACGCGGCGGGTGCGAAGGCTGAGTTCTTCGACAAGATTCAGTGCCCTGCGGCGGCGTTGAAAAAAGCGTTTTTTCGCAGCCACTTTTTCTTCCTGTGTCGCATTTTTCCGTACCAACGTTTCAAAATCGTCGGTCGTTGATTCCAACATCGGAGCCAAGGTGCGCAGGTGATGCGGCATCCGGCACTGAATTTGTTCTTTTGACAAACTCTCCGTGAGAGACATTTTGATCGTTCGCTCGAAGGCCAGTTGACCGTGAAAAACTTTCGTCAACGTCTGAAAGGCATTATGGAGCGAAAAGGATGTGCCTAGGACACAGCGACGGAAAGCCCGACGACTCTTTTCGATACGTTTTGACAGGATGACTTCCTCCGCCTTACTCAACAACGGGATGTTGGCCATCTGCGAAAGATACAGCCGAATCGGATCGCTGTTCCAGCGTTCCGGCTCCGAAGCCGGCATGACGAACGCAGGCTCCGCCTTGTCCGACTCAAAAGCGGTTACGTTGAACTTGCCGTTCTTCTTCTTGTTGGCAAATTTTTCGAGCGGCAGTAATTCAGCGTCCACATCGAGACTTCGCTCCGTACCTCGCTCAATGCCAAAGTCCTCGTCCTCTTCATCGTCGTCCGCCGTTTCCCCATCCCTCGAACGTGCGGCATAATCGAAAAAGCAATCGTCCTCGTCGGAAAGCCGACCGAGGCCCGATTCGAGGCCGCTGAACAATTCCGATGCACGGAACATTTCGCCGACATCCTCATCGTGAAGATGGCTCACGACTTCGTCGTAGTTCAGCCGTTGCGGAGTCGCGTTCGTTGCTATTTCTTGTTCGGAATGATTTTGCTGTTCGCACACCGTCGTCCGTGACATTAAGGTCTCCTTGGTTAGTGGATCGTTGACATGATCGTGGAGAGTTGAGAAGGACGGAAAAACCATTTCACTCTCAACGTCCCACTCTCAACTCTCAACTCTTTTCCTCTGCTGTTGCCGCAACTGTTCTTGCAGTTGGAGCAGTTTTGCGCTTTTCTCCTCATCCGTGAGGGAATCGCCTCGCAATTCATTGACGGCACTCATGTTGTTGCGAATATGGTCCCGTCGATCAAACCCGTCCAAAATCTCCCGAATGAGTCGTTCCCGCAACTCGACGGGAAGCGGTTGTGGCTCTTCGGTCTCACTGCGAAGCGATTCTTGCAAATCGCGCAGTTCGTCATGGTAAGCGTCTTGGTAAACATCCGCTGAAAGTTCGCCGACCTCTGTTTCCATGAGCCGCTTTCGGCGACCGGATTCGTCCAGATCGACGAGCAGGCCTTTCATCCTAGGATCGTCGAAGGCCGTCATCAAGCGGTCGAACGTGGCCGGTACGTTGCGATCAATCAGTTCATTACATTTTTCGTAGATCAACCGTGTAATCGGCGAACGGCAACGTTCTACAGGCACGGATTCCCAAAATTGATAAATGCTCGTCGCATCCGCCAGCCAAAGTTCGAGCATTTCGCGCTCCAAGTTATCCGGTAGCCATTCCTTGTTGTTCCAAAGCTCCGCGTTTGGGTCTTGCGTAACATTATATTCATTATCAAATTCAGATGGATGATCCGAATCGTATCGCGGTTTGGTATAAATACTTCGTCGCTTCTCCTCCAGTCTTTGCTCAATTTGACTCCGGGGTATGAAAAAACGATGTGACAGATATGTTATGATATTAGTCAGCCGAATGGCCTGTGGATCATTTGATGCTTGGTCGCGACTCGGAACTTTTGCAACAATTCCCAGCAGGGAATCCAAGGCCTTGCTCGAAGCAACGATGTCGTTTTTCAAGTCGATATGACGTGTCGTACTGCGAAAAGCGTGTTCCAACGCATCCACCGTTTCCGTTTCCAAAAGCATCTGAAGGCTGTCCGCTCCGTGCTTTTGCAGAAATTCCGCCGGGTCCATACCTGCCGGCAGGGTCAGCACCGACATATCGACGCCCTGTGCGACGAAAAGTTCCAGCACTTGAGCCGCCCTTCTCCGGCCTGCCCCGTCGCCGTCGAGCACCAAGATCATCTTGTCGACGTGGCGTTTCAAAATCCTGATATGCTCCGCCCCCAGCGCGGTTCCCAGTACGGCCACGGCGTCGCCGAAACCGTGTTTATGGGCGATAATCGTATCGGTGTATCCTTCCACGATCAAGGCACGCCGCGTCTCCGACATTTTGTGCCGGGCAATATCCAAGCCGTAGAGCATTCGATGCTTTGAAAAAAGCGGCGTTTCCGGCGAATTGACATATTTTGCCGGGCTTTGCAGCGGCGAATTGGGGATCACCCGCCCGCCGAAGGCAACGACCCGATTTTGCGTATCGCGGATCGGAAACAAAACTCTGCCGCGAAAACGATCATAGTATTGTGCCTGCTCGCCGGGATGTTCCCTCTCGGCGTTTCTGTCCACCAAATTGCCGACCAGCGCAAGTATTTGCAAACGCTGCGGATTTCGTTTCACTTTTTCCGCCAACCAGTCATGCTCCCGCGGCGCGTAGCCCACCTGAAATTTTTCGATGTCCGCCGCTTCGATATTTCTGTCGGTCAGATATTTTCTTGCCGCTTCCGCTTCGGGGTGAGCGAGCAGAGCGTGATGATACTGCCCCGCCAGCCATTCGGTCGCTTTGAACAAGGATTGCCGCGAGATTTCTTGTTGTTGCGGTGAGTGGTCCCGTTGCGACACCTCCTCGACAGCCTCCGCGGACGAACCGGCCTGCTGAATGAAAATTTTTCTTGTCGTGTTTTTCGGCAGGACAATGCCCGCCTTGTCGGCCAAAATTTCCAACGCTTCTCGAAATTCGACGTTTTCAACTTTCATCACAAACGAAAACACATCGCCGCCGATGTCGCAGACCCAGCACTTGAAACTCTGCCGCTGCGGATTGATTTGCAGGCTCGGCTTGGAATCGTCGTGCCAAGGGCAGCGACCGACATAATTTCGGCCACTTCGCCGGAGCGGGACATACTGCGACACCAATTCGACGATGTCGGTGGCCTCGCGTATCCGTTCTTTCACACTGTCGTCAAAAGACACGTTCTTCGTATGCGTTCGATTGTTCGTAAGTCACCGCCCTCCAACGCTACGCGATTCAGGGCTTATTGAGCTTCAGAAAAACAACGTAATGGCGGTCGTAGCTTTACTACCCCTAAAACCGGGCTGCCGTTTGACATTACAGCCGCCGGTCGCCCTGATTTTTACCTGAAAGCCCCTATCACAACGACGAATCCCAGCCGTTTAGGCAACTTGAGCCTAGACAGAACTCCTTTTCTCTATGATGGACGCGAACACGTTTTCAAACCCGTGTTCGCTTTGTCGGTAATTCCCTTTACCGTTTGCGCCCTTGAAGAACGCGCCGCCGGAAAATCCACGACCCCAGCAACGCGACGGAGTATAGAAGTTTTCTCAAAACGGGTCAAGACGAATTTTCTCAGATTTTTTCCGGGAAAAGGCGTCAGAAGCCCAAATTTTCGCCGACCAGCACAACTTTGACGCGTCCCGCCGGGCGGCAATTGCGCATCGTCACGATAAAAGAGCACACGCAGCCCGTCGATTGACAATCTTCACAAGCCCCGGTGGCCATGCAGGGCGTTTTCAGGTCAAAACGCTGCACATTGAGGGGCGAAGCGTAAGTTCTCGCGCGTATCAGCGCGTCGGCCTGGGATTTGACGACCTTGTTCATGCCCGCCACGATAATCACTTGGCTCGGCCCGAAGGCAATGGCCGCCACGCGGTTGCCCACCCCGTCGACATTGACCATACAACCGTCTTCACTTATGGCATTGGCGCTGGAAAGATATGTATCGCAAAGCAAGGCCTCACGGGCCAGTTGCATTTTTTCTTCCGGCGTGCCGGCCGTATCACGGTCGATGACGCTGAAAGTACCCTCGGACACGCCCTCATGGATTTTCGCGGTCAGGCCGATTTCGCGGATCGTTTCGGAACCGCCCCAAGACACGGTGTCGCCTTCGGGAATCAGCGAAAGGATTTTTTCCACCGCCTCCTCGGAATTGCTGCAATAAAAAGCCTCGAAATGTCGGGCTTGGAGTGCTTTGACCACACGAGGGCCGAGCAGATCGTTGCGTTTTTGAAATACTGTCGGTGCGGTTGTCATGTCTGAGAGAAATGAAAAATGTGGATGCCGTTTTTAAGGTTTTGCCGTGTCGGGGCATTCGCAAACCAGACGACCGCAGCCGGGGCAGCCATCGCCGTACTTTTCCCGTACCGCCGCGGTCAAATCAATGTCGAGTACGTTGGCAATCGTGGTCATCCAAGAGAGGACATCGGCAAATTCGCCGCGAAGCTCATCTTTCGTACCGCTTCGGATGGCCGAGGCCAGCTCGCCCACCTCTTCTGCAAGCCAGAGAAAGGTGGCCGTCGCGCCCCGTTCGACATCCTTGGCGTAATACATTTTTTTGATTAAAGACTGAAACTCACGGAGCGTAATCTCCGTGAGCCTGTCCGTGCCGTCGCTTTCGGTCATGGGGTGTCCCCCGTGGCGGGCGAATTTGCCTCACCTTCGTCTTCTTCGGATAAGCGAATCAAGGTCACCTGCTCCGTGTCGTTTTCATTCAAATGAACCAAGAGCGGCACGCTGTCTTGCGTCAAATTCCAGAGACCGCATTCCATGACCGTCTTTTCGTCATCGGCAAAACGCAGCGCAACCCGCTGCGACTTGGAATCGACCGCTCCGACCAGTTGCCGGGCATCGTCGCCCTCTTCGCTAAAATAGTTGCCGCGAATTTGTCCCGTCTTGTTGGTGGCCAACTGGATGACATTCTTGACCTCGGCGTCTTCAGCGTCTTCACCGGCTCGCAAGACGGCGAATGTCCCCATCGGCAGCCAGTCGCTCCCTTGCCCTTGGGCAACGGCGACCTCGTTTCCCGCCTCATTTGCCGGTCCGCCTTCCGGTGGAGCCAAGACGGGCTGACCATTTTGGATGACAATCTGCACGGGCGCGGACTCCTGAACGACAATCGGTTCTACGGATCGAGCGAGTTCGGCAGCCTGCCGATAATACTCTGCGGCACTCACATACGGCACACCGTTGACATAGACCATGTCCCCGCGATAAACGATGTTGCTGCCGTAGTAGTAAGGAGTGGGATCCAAAATTTCATTGACCACGGTACCGGCGAAAAAGCCGACCCCGAACCATACCCAAGTATCATGCCAGGACGGACGATGCCACCAACGATAGGCTGGAATCCGGTATGGATACCAAGCGTGAGGATGATGGCGATACCAGTCCGGTGTCCAAAAATTCTTGTAGCCGTGAAAATGGCTTCGGACATGGTCGATGGTCGCCGGGGCAGGAGGCCTGTAGTTGTTGGGCCGTTTTGGGTTCGGTGTCCAAGTGGAATGGCCAAAGCTGTCAGGCCGCTTGTTCCAATCAGGTCGATCTCCGTCAGGCCTGCTCCAATCGGGCCGGTTTCCGTCTGGTCGAGCACCATCGGGTCTTGCACCGCTAGGCCGCCTACCCCAATCAGGCCGGACATCGCCATCGCGGCTTGGTCCGTCGGGCCGTTCAGGCCGCGCAGTTGACGGCACACTAGGCCGAGTGGTCGGGCGCGTGGTCAACGGCGTGC
>QMCD01000154.1_pt1 | contig 49111 bp, 44 predicted proteins | sample 1821841 | NCBI WGS metagenome assembly QMCD01 (sample SAMN01991225, study PRJNA193472) | Termite gut metagenome, whole genome shotgun sequencing project. | isolation source: worker | host: Macrotermes natalensis
AAAGAAGCGGAGAGGATGGGATTCGAACCCATGCGCCCTTTCGGACAAACGGTTTTCAAGACCGCCTCGTTATGACCACTTCGATACCTCTCCAAGCTTGGGCGCATGCATAGCGCAAAACTTATTCTAACAAACATCCCCTTTAGTGTCAACAACTTTTTTCGCTATTTTAGCTAAATTTTTATAAAATAAAAGTAAAAGCTATTTTTACTGCCATTTTTTGAAAGATTATTTAATATCTAAGCATCTTATATCTTTTCAGATATATAATATAGAGAAAAATATCAGCCCCGACCCATGCCAGCACTTCTCCCCAATACAGCGCATCTGAACCGACATATCTTGATAAGATCAGGGCACAGCCGACCCTCACCACTAACTGTACCATACTAGATACCATAGGCCAAGCCGAATTCCCAGTTCCCTGAATCCATGCCCGCACTATATAAAGTATATACAGACAGGGGAAAAAAACAGACAATAACAACAGAAAACGATACCCGTTTTGCAGAGCTTTCATGACAACGTCTGCGCTGCCGGTAACAAATAATCCTAAGATGTGTTTTCCTAACAAAATCATAATTAATGACATGCCACAAGCTGTGATAACTCCCATTATATTTCCTGACACCAAGCCGATTCTCAATCTGTCAGCTTTTTTAGCGCCAATATTTTGTCCGACATAAGTATTCATGGCATAACCGTATGAGCTGGCGGCAATTTCCAACAATCCATACAGCTTGCTTGCTGCTGTATATCCGGCAATAAAGATCACGCCAAAGCCATTTATTACCGACTGAACTACCAAGCCCCCTATTGATGTAATTATATTCTGCGAACCCATAATTAACCCTAGCTTCAACTCTGCCCGCATAATACCATAATTTATTTGTCTGTCTTGCTTTTGGAAATGCAGCACCTTAAATCTTCTTAATCTAATAAAACAATATAGGGCTGATACTAAGATGGCAAATAAGGTGCCTGTCGCAGCACCATGAATGCCCCAGCCGAATACATATACAAACAGCACATCTAAAATGATATTTACAAGAGAAGATATTGCAATCGCCTGTAACGGTATTTTACTGTTTCCCGCCGCACGCAAGATAGCCGTCTGAAAATTATAGATAAACGTCAGCGGTATTCCCATATATAATAATCGTAAATAGTCTGACGACATGCTTATAATTTCGGGGGGTGTATTTAAAAATCTTAAAACAGGGTCGGTTATAACCTGACCTATCACAGTAAAAGCAGCCATCATTGCAAGGACTAAATACAATCCATTAAAAACAGCATTTCTGAACCGAAGATAATCTCCCGCGCCAAAGCATTGAGACATAATAATCGAAAAACCTTGGACTATCCCTTGTATCAAGGCAAACATGAGAAATATCATCCACTCTGTCACCCCAATAGCCGCCAATGCATTTAAGCCCAGAACTTGACCCACAACCAAAGTATCGATGAAAGTGTATACTTGCTGCAATAAATTTCCGATCATTAGCGGCAGGGAAAATCCCCATATTAGTTTCCACGGGATGCCGACTGTCATATCTTTCACTTCTGTTTTTTCAATACCATGCATAAATATCACCATTCAAACTGATAGGCCGCACGTCATGGACATTCTTACTGATAATTATTTTTATTACGGTTAAAAACCTCCATAATTGCCATATCTTCCGGGGTTGTAATCTTCATATTCGCATAGGAGCCTTCAATCAGTTTTACCCTTACGCCGCCATAAGCCTCGACCACCATGGCATCATCCGTCACTGGTACCTTACCGTCAGCCCGCCGCTGATTCTCTTCCATTAACGCCTCATAAGCCGATTTGACCAGTTCTGTTTCAAAGACCTGTGGCGTCTGCACGGCCCAGACTGTCTCCCGCCGGGGTGTTGCCTTAATATAGCCCTCTTCATCAGCTATCTTGATCGTATCCTTCACCGGCATGCCCACAGCCACGGCGCGATTCTTTTTTACCCCGTCGTAAGCTCTCCTGATTATGTCGCCGTCCACCATCGGCCGTGCCCCGTCGTGAATGAACACATAATCACTCTCCGCAGCCTGCAACCCGTTATACACCGAAATATACCGTTCCTCTCCCCCGGTTACCACCGCCCTGACCTTGGTAAATCCATAAGGCATGATAATCTCTGCCATCACCCGTTCATGCTCGCCCTCACCGACCACCAGTACGATAAAATCAATCACCGCTGCCTCTTCAAAAGCCTTCAGAGAATAATAAAGCACCGGCCTTGCGCACAAAAGAAGGTACTGCTTAGCCACCTCGCTCCTCATTCGCTTCCCTTGGCCGGCTGCCAATATAATAACACCTGTTTTCATCATAATCTCCTTGCCTGTGTATCGCCCATCCTAAGATCCGCCGCCGCATTCAGGTCGTAACCGCTACGAACTCCTTTGCGGAACTCATGGTAGCCGGCCACGCCAATCATCACTGCGTTATCGGTACATAACCCAGGCGAAGGATAATAAAAATCCACCTGTGCCTTCTCGCACGCGGCCCGAAATGCTTTCCGCAACGAAGTATTCGCCGCCACCCCACCTGCAATCGCAAAAGCAGGATAGCCATAGCGCTGCACAGCCTCCATCGATCTTTCCACCAGTACGTCAACCACCGCCTGCTGAAAGGATGCCGCTACATCTGCAACATTAATTTCCTCACCTTTCATCCGGCAGGAATTAATCGTGTTCAAAACTGCCGACTTCAGACCGCTGAAACTGAAATCATATTCCGCGCCATCCACCTTCCCGCGGGGAAAACGGATTGCTGCCGGATTCCCTTCCCGCGCCACTTGGTCAATGGCCGGCCCGCCCGGATATCCTAGGCCGATCGCCCGGGCCACTTTGTCAAAAGCTTCTCCCGCCGCATCGTCCCTAGTACGGCCGATCACCTCATATACTCCGTAATCCCTGACTATCACCAGATGTGAGTGGCCGCCAGACACTACCAGGCAGACGAATGGCGGCCTTAAGTCTTTATTTTCAATGTAATTGGCACTGATATGACCTTCAATATGATGAACCCCGATCAGCGGTATCCCGGACGCAAAACTTACAGCTTTGGCAAAAGATACGCCCACAAGTAAAGCCCCTACCAGTCCGGGGCCGTAAGTTACCGCTATTGCCGTAATATCCGCAAGCTTCATCCGTGCTTCCGCCAGCGCCTGAGCAGTGACCTGACTGATTCTTTCGATATGCTTCCGGGAAGCGATTTCCGGTACCACACCGCCATATTCGGTATGTAGCTTGATCTGCGAATCAATCACATTGGACAGGATTTCCCTGCCGTTCTTTACCACCGCGACAGCCGTCTCGTCACAGGAGCTTTCAATTGCCAATACTAAAACATCTTCCATAGTTTATGATTCTCCGCTATCTTCTGCCTCTTCAAGTACCCATCCATAAATCTTCCAATGCCCTTCGGCATCCTTGCGCAGCAGCATATGATGATCATGGGCTGTCGATGTCTGAGTACCCACGCGGATGTAAAAAAAGCAGTGCAGCCTAGACCATTCAAAGCCGTCATCCACAAAATACTCCACATCAACACTGTCTGAAACGGCATAATTCGTAATCATGTAATCATTTTCGGCAAAAAAGGCAATCTCTGACTTCAGTCCTTCAAGATAGCTTTCAAAAGGTGAATTAAGCTCCACCAGCTCATCATCAAAGATCCGCCGCATCTGCCCGGCCATTTCCGCCAGTTCTTCTTCTGTATAGGACTCGTTATAATAGCATTGGCTAATCTCCGCATAAAACCTGACCAGTTCTTTAGGAGTCGGCGGATACCGGTTATCAAGGTTCCTCATGATCACTTCCTGAACCTTTGTCGCCTGCGCATCAACCTCCTTGACCTGAGTGACCTTGTTGTGGTTCAGATAGATGAAGTAGCCTAGCACAAGCGCCGCCAAAAAAAGTGCTATACCGATCAGCTTAATATGCTTCATAGGCTTCTCCCTCCCTTATATTTTCCGAGACCGTATCACAGTTATAGGTTACATATCATTTTCAAATATTAATTCGATCGACTTGCCGTCTTTTCCCGGCTTAGTCCGGGGAAATATTTTCCATACCTCCGGCATAAATTCTTCCGCCCTGATTAAGGACGGACTGTAGTGGGTCAGCCACAATTCTTTAACCGCGGCGGCTTTGGCGATTTCTGCCGCTTCATAAAAAGTCATGTGCTTGTATTCCTTGGCTTTATGCAGCTTGTCCGGCTCGCCGTACATCCCTTCACAGATAAGCAGATCTGCCTGAGCTGCCTTTCTGACAATGCTGTCGGTCGGTCTGGTGTCGGTGCAGTAGGTGAGCTTTATGCCTTTCCGCGGCGGTCCAAGTACCATCTGCGGCGTATAGACTCCTGTTTCCGTTTCAATGGTTTCCCCTTTCTGGAGCCGGTTCCAATAGCGCTGCCCGATCCCCAGCCCAAGCGCCCTATCGGCCTGAAACCTTCCGATCCGCTCAATAATAATATTATAACCATAGCATACTACATTATGATTGACACGAAAAGCTTCTATTTTAAATCCGTTAAATCCTTTGAATCCGATTAATCCGTTCCCGTCAATCGTCTCTTCACTTTCTGTCAGCTCATGGTAAAGAATCTCAAACGGAAGCTCAGGCGCAATCATCCTTAAAGCCGATATCACCCTTGTCAGCCCTTTGGGACCTACAACAAGCAGCGGCTCTGTCCTTTCTGCATTCCCCATTGTGAGAAGCATCCCGGGCAGTCCGCTGATATGATCCGCATGGTAGTGGGTAAAGCATATCACGTCGATCGGTTTCGGGCTCCAGCCCTTTTCCTTAAGGGCTATCTGGGTTCCTTCACCGCAGTCGATCAAAATGCTCTGTCCGTTATACCTTGCCATAAGGGCAGTCAGCCAGCGGTGCGGCAGCGGCATCATGCCCCCTGTTCCTAATAAACATACGTCTAACATAGTTACCTCATGGTGAGCGTAAGCTGTGTATATCAGCTTACATTATTTCCGTAACCTCCGTAACTTGCGGAGGAATCATAAAATCCCCGATCATTTCATCATAACATTCTTCACACAGGTCAAAGGAGTGCGTTTCCCCATCCTTTCCACTGAAATAACCGAAAAGATGATTGGCACTGAAAATGCCTTCTTTTATGATATTATTCTCTACTTTGATTTGTTTTTTACATTTATTGCAAATTACAGTGAAATTTTCTTCTTTTTGTGTTCCCCCGTTATCATAAATACGCATCCTTATCCTCCTTGTATTCCCGATATTGTCTGCTATTTCGACACCCCACAACTATCATTATACATTAAAAATGCGTGAAATCCAGTGGAAATTGTTCCATCCTATGCCAAGGAATGGTTATGTAAAAAATCGAAGTAATAATTAATAAAATTTTATACAATATTTACAAAAAATGTTATTTATTTCCATTTATTTAAGCATGATCATTGCATCTTCCTCCGGTTTCTCATAAAAACCCGGCCGTATGCCGGCATGTCTGAACCCAAGGCTTTCGTACAGCGCGATGGCCGGCCGGTTGCTGACCCGTACTTCCAAGGCAAAGGTCTCCATTCCGGCCCGTATTGCTTCCGCCAGCATATGCCGAATAAGCATCCGGGCAATCCCCCGGCGGCGGTACTCAACGGCTACGGCAACATTAGTGAGCTGTCCTTCCCCAGCCGCATCACGCAGGCCGCACACCCCCACAGGCTTACCGTCCGCCTCCGCTACATAATAATATGCATAATCGGCTTCAATCATTTCCATAAAATCATCGGCCTTCCACGGCATCGAAAAAACCGCCGCCTCGATCTGGCTGACCGCCGCTACATCTTCCCGGGTCATGAGTCTGACGGTTGCCGGTGCTGACTTTTCCCGTTCCGCCTGCGACAGCCGCAGGTATACCGGCACATGGTCTTCAGCCTTTACCGTTTTTCCTTTTTCCAGATAAACCAACGCCAAGCTGGCCAAGGCAGCCGCCCGCTGACGGTTCATATGGGCAGGGGCAAATCCGTAAGGAACCTTCATCAGTTCTGCCAGCCGGCCGGCAAAAACCGGAACCCCGTCGCCTAAGAAGATCACTTCCCGACCCTGCTCGTTCAAAAGCCCGGCAATATCCTCGATAGCCAAGACGCTCTGCGGCTTCAGGACATCCATCACGTATCTGGCTGGTACGTCAACTCCTGTTTTGATAAACTGATATATGCCTGTATAGACCTGGTTCCTCCTGGCATCCATCAACGGACAGACAATATTGGCCGTGCCATATAGATTATAGGCTAGGCCGTCCGCCGTAGGAATCTCCACCAGCGGTTTATCCAAAGCAAAACCCAGACCCTTCGCGGTTGCCGAACCGATACGCAGACCGGTAAACGATCCCGGCCCGGCCGCTAGGGCAATGGCGTCTACCGTTGTCAGATCCAGCTCCGTCATCTGCCGGATCGCATCTAGCATCGGCAACAAGGTCTGAGAATGAGTCTTTTTATATTGTATATTATATTCTGCGATGAGAATATCATCTTCGGCAACCGCTGCCGAAGCAACCAAGCCGGAACTGTCCAGTGCTATTACTTTCAATATTAGACCTCTTCTTCTATCCTGATCCGGCGGTAATCCCAACCCCGCTCCGGATCCTTTTCGACCGTGATCCGGGTATATTGCTCCGGCATTATCACCTCGATCAGGTCGGCCCATTCAATCAGGCAAAGCCCGTTTCCATATACATATTCTTCGAAACCGATCTCTTCCATCGCCACGGCACCCGCAATCCGGTACACATCAAAATGATATAACGGCAGTCTGCCGCTTCCGTATTCATGCAAAATAGTAAAAGTCGGACTGACAACGATCTCTTCGATACCCAGCCCCTTGGCAATGCCTTGGGCCAGAACCGTCTTGCCGCATCCTAAGTCGCCATTTAGGGCGATTACATCCCCCGGCCTGGCCTTTCCGCCTATTTCTCTGCCTATGATGAAGGTTTCCTGAGTACTGCCTGATTCTTTGATCTGTACATTTTTTTTAATTCCCATATTTCGCCGGCCTCATCAGAATCTAATTTTCACCTTGGACGGCGGCATATGTTCCGAAAGCATCCGGATAACCTCTACGACCTGCCCGTCCAGATCTTTCCTAGGAAAAATACAGGCATTCACTTTCGAAGTATAGACAATAATGCTCTGCCTAGTAGAAACCGCCTTATACAGCCCGTCCCAAGCTAACAGCAACGTTTCTTCGCCTTGGGATACCCGAATCCCCTCATCCTCAAGTTCATAATGCAGCGGTTCCTTAAAAGAAGCCGTCCTGACCATCTGCTGCCGGGATTTTAAGAACAGCGTCCACGGCGTATAGGCTAAAACCACCAGCCCGCCGATCAATGCCAGAATATTACCGTTATAAAAAAATAATACCACCATCAGCGCCCCCATACAGTTCCCCACCAGCCCAGAGGTACCCGTATATGTATGATACAGCATATAATCATACAGTATTCCAGCGGTTATCTTAACATCAAATGCCATACTCTGCCTCCACATCCTACAAAAAAGCCTGCGTAGCAGGCTTTTCGCTACGCAGGCTTTCTACCTTATTACTTATTATACTAAAAAATCTATAAAGTGCAAGGGTCGGTTTATAAAAATTCTGTGGAGTATCAATTGAGACTTATTCCGGTTAGTGTCTGAACGGTAATGTTATTCCAGATTAAGTTTTTTCTTGGTCAGGTAATGCGTCAGCACAAATAATCCGGCTGTCGCCAAACCAAATACCACGATAAATATTATGTTTATCATTGAAAACCCGATTTGTACTGAAAACGTAGCACTTGAACCGCTATCGGCAATTATCACGATCGGTATCACGATGATAAATATGATTATCTGCATGACCATGGTGAATCCAAAATAGATTCCTACCGCACTCAAGATCCGGTGCCGGTCGAACAGCTGGCCCAAAGCCGCACATGCATACATCATGACAATCCCGAAAAAAGTCCCTATCACATACATACCCGCATATGAAATGACGGCACCAACCAGTGAAACCCCTGACCTGCTCATTTCATATCCTAATCTCCTGATACCTTCAAGAATATCCATGATCGAAACCGGGTATCCGAGGGTAGCGACCACACTGAAAACAAGAAAAATAATGCTTACTGACATTACTAGGAGCGTAATCCATTGCCACAAAACCGACACGATCAGTTTCGATGTGATAAGCTGCAGCGGGGTGGCCGGCAAGGTATGGGTCAGATACCCCTCACTCCCATACATGCTTCTGTAATAGCGGACTCCGATATAAATCATGACGCCGAATGTCACGGCATATGCCGCTAAGATATAGGTCATTATAAAAGTAAAACGCAGCATATCGGCGGTAAACTCGGTGAGCGAGACTGCGGAAAAGATCAATAATCCTGCCGCTCCGATCAAGGTAAGGCATGGTAAAAAAAGATTAATCCCGCCCAATATTTTCCAGACTGCTTTCCATTCCTGTTTTATCAGTTTCCCTAACATACAAACACCTCCCTGAAATAAGCATCGACGGATTTTCCTTTATTGATCCTGATATCCTCTACCGTAGACTTAATGATCACTTGCCCATGCCGTAAAAAGATCACTTCATCAAGAATATTCTCAATATCAGATATTATATGGGTGGAAAGCAAGATCGTCGCGTTCTCATTGTAGTTTGAAATAATCGTCTTAATAATGTAATCCCTTGCCGCCGGGTCTACGCCCGCTATCGGTTCATCCAGAATAAACAGCTCAGCATCACGGCTCATCACCAGAATCAGCTGAACCTTTTCTTTGGTACCTTTGGACAGTGTCTTTAAAGGGGCGCTCAAAGCAATATTCAGCGACTGGAACATGGCATAAGCCCGTTCCTTACGGAAATCGTCGTAAAATTTAGCAAAATAATCCACTACTCCGCCGACCTTCATGCTATCCGGAAGATAGGTTTTTTCCGGCAGATATGATACTTTACTTTTGCTCTCTACGCCCGGCGCATGGCCGCTTATGGCTATCGTGCCTTCCGTAGGGCAAAGCAGGCCGTTCAGCATTTTGATCAAGGTAGTCTTGCCGCTTCCATTAGGCCCCAGCAAGCCGATTATCCGGCCCCGCTCCAGTGTCAACGAGATGTTGTTGACCGCAACCGGACCGTTTTTATACTTCTTGGTAAGATTCCTAAGCTCGACCAGATTATTGTTTGTCATTTCCATCCCTCCCGTCATTGTTCCGTATCCTCCTTTAATAAGGATAGTATTTCTTCTCTGCTAAATCCTAATTCTCTCATGTTTTCTAGGAACTCCCTGATCTTTCCGGCAGCCAGCTCCCTTTGAATGGTTTTGATCATATCTGTTTCCTCCGTCACCGATCTTCCGCTAGTCCGCTGAGTCACGATCAGCCCGCCGCGCTCCAGCTCACCGAATGCTTTCTGCATCGTATTGGGATTGACCCCCGCCTCCGACGCCAGCTCCCTAACACTGGGCAGCCTGTCTCCCGGAGCATAAAAACCGGAGACGATCTGTACCTGAATCCGCTCTACGATCTGAGAATAAATGGGGCGGTCAGAATTTAATTTCCATGACATGTCAAGACCTCCTTTCTAATTATTTTTAATTTTTCATTAATATGCTTTACAAAAAGTTAAAACTGTGTTATTGTACTAGTGTGTTAATCCCTTAATACAATAATACACCTTTCCAAAATAATGTCAATAGTATTTTATAAAAATTTCATCATAATAATAAAAGACTTTAATAATTTTGAAAGCTATTGATACCGAAACACGTTATAATGAATGGATATATTGGATAATGAATTAATGTAGGTATGGGAAGAGAAGCATAGGAAGAAAGGAAGTATTTACGCATGGAAGATGGTGGCAATGTACTGGCTGACAAAGAATTAACTGACAATGACCTTGTTACAAATGATTTACCTGATGGTAATCTGGTTGAAATCAAAGACATGTGCAAGGTTTACAATCCCGGCGAAAATGAAGTCCGGGCGCTTGATCATATTGATCTTACGATAGGTGAAGGCGAATTCGTTGCGATTATCGGACATTCCGGCTCCGGTAAGTCCACCTTGATGAATATGCTAGGCTGCTTGGATGTACCTACCGGCGGACAGTATTATCTGCACGGAACGGACGTGTCTGTACTGCACGACAATGCGCTTTCCGATATCCGCAATAAAGAAATCGGTTTTATTTTTCAGGGCTTCAACTTAATTGCCGGACTTACCGCCTTGGAAAATGTAGAACTGCCTCTTATATATAGGGGGATCAGCAAGCGTGAACGTCTTCGCCTGTCAGAATTGGCCCTAGAAAAAGTCGGACTGGCCAACCGTAAAGAACATAAACCGGCAGAAATGTCCGGCGGCCAGCAGCAACGGGTGGCCATTGCCCGCGCCATTGCCCAGGCACCGCCGATTATCTTGGCCGATGAGCCAACCGGTAATCTTGATTCTGCGTCCACGAAGGAGATTCTGCAGATCCTGCGCGAACTGAATGAGGAAGGGCGAACTGTCATCTTGATCACTCACAATAATGATATCGCCTTTCAAGCAAAACGGATTATCCGCATTATGGACGGAAAGATCGAGGAAGACTATCTTAATATCAACAAACAGGAGGCAGCAATAATATGAAAAAAGAAAAAAAACCAATTGACAAAGCCAACCGGAAAAAAATAAGGATGCGGATCATCCTAAGCTTTATTGCCGCATCAATCATCGGACTGTTTGCCTTTAATTCCGTCGCCCAGAATGCCCGGCCCGTCGTCATGGCTGAGACGGCAAACCGTGGCGACGTAGAGCAGCTGATCAATACCAGCGGTCAGGTAAAAACGGAAAAAACAACGGTATATTTTGCCGAAGTCTCCCTCCCTGTTGCCAGTATCAACGTGACACCGGGCGATGCAGTAACAAACGGCCAGGTTATGCTGACTTATGACGAGGCCGCTCTGGAAACAGAAATAAGACTGAATGAACTTAAGCTACAGTCGGCAGCGGGAGGCTATGATAATACCCTGCAGTCCAATAACATAACCCTTGGTGATCTTAGCGAAGCCAATACCAACCTGCCGGTCTTGGATCAGCAGATTGCCGACACCGAAACTTACATCAACAATCTTAACCATAAGATTGAAACCAAACAGGCAGAACTGGCTTTCTTTGGAACCCAGCTCCAGATCACCCTGCAGGAATGGTCGGATAAACCGAACTCCGAAGAATATGAAAGCCTGCTGGAACTCATTGAATATAACCGCTATGAACAGCAGTACAACGAAGAAATACTCTCATGGCAGGACGAACTGGTCGTTTATAATGACATGCTGGCCGATTATCAAGAGTACCGCGCCGAGATGAAAACCCAGAAGTCTTCCTCAGAAGCCGGCAAAATATCAGCCGCCTCCAAAAGTGAGCTGGATGCCAACAAAGAGACACAGGATATCCAGACAAACCAGACCCTGGCGGATCTGGAAGCCGCCCGCGCCGGCATTACTGCCGAGTTTGCCGGTGTCGTCACCAATGTGGGCATTGCCGAAGGAGCCACCGCCACCCCTGGCAGCCAGCTTATTACCATAGAAAGTTCTGAGGATGTAAAGGTAGAGATCTTCATCAGCAAATATGACTTGGAAAAAATCAAGGTTGGCCAAGAAGCCGATATCACCATTGCCGGCAATATATATCAGGGCAAGGTCTCAAAAATAAGCAAGATAGCAGTAACGAATGCTTCCGGAACACCGGTGATTTCCGCCGAAGTCAAAATCAGCAATCCTGACAGCGAAATCTATCTGGGCATAGAAGCCAAGGTTGAGATCCATGCCGCCAAAGCCGAGGGCGTGGTCATAGTTCCGGCAGAAGCCGTAAACGTCGATCAAGAAGGGGAATTTGTCTACACCACAGAAAATGACATAATCGTCAAAAAATACGTGATTACGGGCATTTCCTCCGATAGTTTCATAGAGATTAAAGAAGGGCTTCAGGAAGGAGACAGCCTCATTACTACTCTTCCGTCCGGCATTACGGAAGGAATGGCAGTAGACACCATCCTTAACCAATAACTATCTTAACCGGACTTATTCGCTCGGTTATTCTGGAGGCAGATTATGACACAGATTTGGGAATATATAAAGATTGCCCTGATGAACATAAAAAATAATAAGGGACGCTCCGTATTGACCATGCTTGGCATTATTATCGGTATCTCATCGGTTATCATGATTATTTCTATCGGTAACGGTGTGAGGGGCGAAATTAACAGTGAGCTTGATGCCCTCGGCAGCGGCCAGCTCTATCTTTACGTTGACGGCGGTGATGAAGAAAACTCAATCGCCTTTACCGAGGATGACATTGATTATATCAAAGAAAAGGTGCCTAATGTCAAAGGCGCCACCACCAGTTACAACTACTGGGGCACCGCACAGGGGCCGAAAGGAACGATCGAAGCCATGGTCAGTAGCGGCAACGCCGACCTGCAATATACGGAAGGCGACCCCATTATAAAGGGAAGTTTTTTTACCGAAAGCGATTATCTGAGCGCGAACCGGGTATGCGTCATTTCAGAGGCCGGAGCCAAGGCCATGTTCGGTAATACCGATGTGGTAGGCATGAGCTTTGATCTGACCCTGTATGGGATTACCCAAGAGATAACCATTGCGGGAGTACGCCAAGACAATGCCTCGATGTTCATCAATATGGGCAGCGGCGACTATCAATATGCCACCATCCAGCTGCCGTCTACTGTAATGTCAGCTAATTATGGCTTCTGGATGGAGGATTTCTACGAAATATTGGTCATAGCCGATTCTCCGGCCGTCTCTTCCGAGGTTGCCACCCAAGCAGTTAAACTAATGGAAAGTAAATATAATATCCGCGGCGAAAACCAGATCATGGTGGAAAGCTTTGCCGATGTAAGCGATCAGATGAATTCTATCCTAGGTATGATTACTTTATTCATAACCATGGTGGCGGCCATTTCCCTGCTGGTCGGCGGCATCGGCGTCATGAATATCATGCTGGTTTCCGTTACCGAACGCACCCGGGAAATCGGCATCCGTAAAGCACTTGGAGCACGGACCGGATCCATTCTCACCCAGTTTCTGGCAGAAGCCGGCATTATTACGCTGATTGGAGGGATCATCGGGATCATACTCGGCTATCTGGGAGCAGTGCTGGTCTGCAGCCTGATTGGATTAACTGCTGTGGTAGAGATCTTGACGATTCTAGTGGCAACGGCATTTTCCTCGGCAGTAGGAATCTTCTTTGGGATCTATCCGGCCAGAAAAGCGGCGCGGCTGAGCCCGATCGAAGCGTTGCGGCACGAATAAAGTAGGGGGCGATCATCGGTCATCGGTCAAACGGTCATCGGCATATGGCCAAAACCTTATCGGCTCATATGACGATGACCGCCAAAAGCCATATTAAAACCGCCCACAGAACAACCGCCGCTGTCACAATTACCTGACAGCGGCGGATATTATGATTCACCAAAATAACTTACAAAAACCCAGAACCCCTCAATTAAACAAATGCGCCGCATTCCCCGTCAGCTGGAAGCCGTTCTGGATAAAGCTGTAGTCTTCCGGAGCCACATTGAGGATAGTAAAATCATTGACCTCCGCGGATCCATTGTTGGTTGCCGTATAAAATACTTTTCCGGAATGGCTCTGGGAGAACCTTGAATGGGTGTCCCCGTCCAGGCCGACCTTATCGACGGTAATGTTCTTGAACTTAATATTGCTGAATCCTGATCCGTAGCAGAACTGGATAGCACTGCGCGGTGATTTCTTGATCAGGATATTTTCAAAGGTGATATTGTTGATCGGTCCTCCCGATGCTTCTAGGTCAATGGCTCCGCGTTCGCCGCCGTAGCAGTCAAAGCTTGTGCCGGACGCTACAATAATCATATCGCTGAATTTTATTCCTTGGGTCATATTGTCAAAATGGTGACCCGGGAAGGTGGTATTCAGGCGGATTGCCGAGCCTTTGAAGGTATCTTTTACGTAATTATTGTGGATCTTGTGGCCGTCACCGCCAAAAATAGCAATTGCAGCAGCGCGCCAGTTGTTCTCAATCGTGTTATATTTAAAGGTATTGTTATATGCCTGAGCGGCACCGGCAAAATTATCCGGCCAGCAGGCAAGGCCGTCATCACCGTTATTTCTGACGCTGCAGTTAAATACCGTGGAGTTGTTGGTGCCGACACAGAAGTTGACGCCGTCAGCAAGGTTATTGCGGATCCGGCAATTTTCAATTGTCAGATTGGAAGTTATCTGATAAGGGGGATTGTAGTCGCCGATCCAGAAACCACATTCAAAATGCTCCTCCCATACATTGAAGATCCGGGAGTTATTTCCCCAGCTGTCCATAAAGCATTTGTAGACTGCCTGCTGGTTATAACGGGAGCGCAGCATCGAGCTTAAATACATGTTGCCAAACTGTAGGTTGCTGCTGGCTTGGCCGTTTTCACCGGAGATGCCGCCGCTCTGCTGGTTGGGAGAAGTAAAGTGGATATTGGTATACCACATTCCGGCACCGGTGATGGTAATGTCCTGTGCCCCGACATGCCATATCTGACCCAGTTCAAATCTACCTTCCGGAATGTAGAGATCCTTTTTCAGGCGGTTGGCTTCGGCAACGGCATCCATGAATTCATCCAGATCATCTTGGCTGTCATTGGCTACGGCGCCAAAATCTTCTACCGATATTGCATTGAGCGGGATGTCTACCATATTGGGAACCGGCTCCACTTCGATAAAGTCGACACCGTAGATATGGTCGCCGGCGTTGTTCTGGATTTTTACGACATCACCGGGAACTAGGGGAGTATCTAGCATAAAATGAACTTCGTCAAAACGGAAGCGCGGGGCGCCGCCCGGAGCATCGCCAGGCTGGTCGCCGTTAAAATACTGCCATGACCAGTAGGATGACAGGTTAATGGTATTAGAGCGGGTGCCATAGCGGTTTACGGGAACTTTTGTGCCGTTGACATAGATATCAAGGGAACCGTCAAGACCCATGCCGTTGGAACTGTCCGGCATCGTAAAGCGCATATTAATGCCGTCTCCGCCTTCACCGTTCCGGATCGTCCACTGTACGTAAGAACCGGCAGAAGGCAGGCTGACATATTTTTGACAGCTGGCTTCGGCGGCGATTAAGTTTTGCTCAAAAAGCGGGGCCTCTTGAAGAATCGCGCCGCCACTATAGGTACCGGCATCCGCCTCGTAGCGGTAATAAGGTACTGCCGCCCCGACATCTTCGGGCGACGGGGTCGGTACGACGGGATCGTCGGTCCTTTCCGTGACTGTAACGGTTGCTTGTAAAGTATTATTGTTATAATTGGTTTCTTCGGAAACCCGGTCGTCATTTATTACCGCGGATATGATATGGTCACCGAGTTCCAGTTCTACTAAAGCTTCTGAAGTGAATATCAGGGCTCCTCCGGGCTGAATCTTGGGAGACATAGTAACTGTTTCAAAGAAAACACCGTCATAATAGAAGTCTACTGAATTAAATTTGGAAGAAGGATTGGCACCGTTGTTTCTGACGGTTGCCGTCAGGTTCGTTTCCACACCTTCCCGCGGACTGGAAGTCCGATAGCCGACCGATTCGATTACCAGGTCACATATTCCGCCGGCCGGGTCGTCTTCGATGCTTACTACTTTTTCAAAGATATTATTATCATAATTGCTTTCTTCGATGGTGCGCTGACCGGCATTGCCGTCATTGACCCAAGCTATCAGCGTGTAATCGCCTTCTTCCATCGGAGTCCAGGTAGTTCCGCTGACACCGCCGGTTGCCTGTAAGGTAATGGACGCTCCGGCCGCGATAGAGCCTAAATGCTGATCGTTCCAAGAAAAATAATTATTTAAAGTATCAATACTGAAGCGGACTCCGTGTTTGACACCGGATGGCGTCGCCCCGCCGTTATTCTTGATTACCGCGCTCAGGGTGACCGCCTGGCCGGGACGGGGATTGGTCGGCGACATGGTAATATCGGTAACTACTAGGTCGCTGGGGCCGTCACCCTCGCCACCGCCGCCGATGACGTTACCGATTTGGAGTGTTTCTTGATAAATATTGTTGTTTGTATTACTTTCGCTGACCGTTAAATCATCATTAACCCAAGCAATCAGCTCATATGACCCTTCACTGCCCGGCGTCCATGCGATTCCGCTCACACCGCCAGTCGCCTGTAATGTAACGCTTGCGCCCGGAGCTATGGAACCGAAGTGCTGATCGTTCCAGGAAAAGTAGTTATTGAGGGTATCAATGCTGAAACGGACTCCGTGCTTGACACCGGACGGGGTCGCACCCTGGCCGATGTTCTTAACAACCGCGCTCAATGTCACTTGGTCACCCGGCTGCGGGTCAGCGGGCGAGGTGATGATATCGGTAACGATCAGGTCGCCGGAACCATTGCCGCCACCTCCGTTGCTGACTTGGATGTTTTCTTCGTATACATTATTACCGGTATTACTCTCATTGATGGATAAATCGTCGTTGATCCAGGCAATCAGCTTGTAAGAACCACTTCCCGGCGTCCATGTGGTTCCGCTAACACCGCCCGTAGCCTGCAACGTAACGCTTGCCCCCGGCGCTATTGATCCGGTATGCTGATCATTCCAAGAAAAGTAATTATCCAGATTATCAATACTGAAACGCACACCATGTTTTACGCCTGCCGGTGTCGCTTCCGGACCGTTGTTTTTAATAACCGCACTTAGAGTTACCTGATCACCTGGCTGCGGATTGGTCGGCGAGGTAATAATATCAACTACCACTAGGTCACAGTTTCCGTTACCTACGGCGGCATTGACCGGCATTATAGATGCGGACAAGAAATACACTGCTGAGATGATAAATGCCATTACTCTGGCAATATGAGCTGATTTTGCTTTTCTTTGTCTCATGATTCCTCCTTTTTTGTCCTGTCGATAAGTTTAACGTTAAACCTATTAAACTTAATTAGGTTTATTGATAAGATTAATAACGATTATTAGCGTTTATTTGTTTTATTATTGATAATTTCTTGCAATATTAATTAAATTAGTATTTGCTGCCAATAGTTAATTGTACTTTTGCTTGAAAAAATAATTGTTCCTCTTATTTCAAATAGTTACCACTGTTAAATTCGATAATTTTAATATTCAGTTTGTTTTTATTGTTTTGTTTCTACTTAATTTTCTACCCTCCTTAATAATATTTGATAAGATTATTTGTTTTACATCTCTACAATAACATATAATTTTCTATCTGTAAACATAGTTATAAAAGATAATTTAACTACTAGGCGTTTTAGTTACTGTTCGCTGGTAGTATTCCGTGAGGCGTACGCGTTTTATTTTAAGGCTGCCCCGTAAAACACCATTTATCGTCATTTCTGTCAGTTACGTTTATTCAATATCTGGCAGCAAAATTCATTCAATATTGATTGCACATTTAGAGCAATTCATATATAATAATATAAATTATTATATATAGAGATCACCAAAATAGGAAAAGGAAATATAGATATGATAAGATTTCTGGCTGTAGCTGCTTTTGTTGTCTTGTTTCTGATTTTATCAATGCCCCTCCTGATTATCGAGTGGATTATCGGCCTGTTCAATATGGATGTCAAAAGCCGCAGCTCACTGGCAATTGTTAACTGGGCCTTTCGCTTCTGCCTCAAGTTGAGCGGCACCAAGGTTACTGTTCTCGGAGAGGAAAACGTTCCTGACGATACGCCGGTTTTATACGTGGGAAACCATCGAAGCTTTTTTGACATCCTCTTGACTTACGTACGGGTTCCCCGCCCTACCGGCTATGTCGCCAAGAAGGAAATGATCCGCATCCCGCTGCTGAACAACTGGATGAAGAATCTGCATTGCCTGTTTCTGGATCGGCAGAATATCAAAGAGGGCCTTAAAACAATACTGGCCGGAGTCGGCAAGATAAGAGAAGGCATTTCTGTCTGTATTTTTCCCGAAGGCACACGCAATAAGAAAAACGATACTTTTTTGCCGTTTCATGACGGGAGTTTTAAAATCGCCGAAAAGTCCGGCTGCCCGATTATCCCGATGAGCATCAACAATTCAGCTTCGGTTTTTGAAGATCATTTACCAAAAATAAAAAGGGCACATGTCGTCGTCGAATATGGCCGACCGATCCTAGTCAGCGAACTGACTAGGGAAGAGCGGATGCGCATCGGTGAATATGTGCAGGATATCATCTCAAAAACTTACTTTAAGAATAAAGAATTAGTATAAAACCGGACATTTTTTACTATATCTGGAAGTTTTATCATGTCTAAATATTGGTATCCCGAGTAAAACAATGCTCATTTCTCCTATTATCAAGCGATAAAATAAGTGTTATACTAAACAAGCATAATGTTATGCTGGTTTTTGTAAAACAAAAGAAAGGAGGAGCAACTATGTTATTTAAATCATTGTTTGGTTCAAAAGCCCAGAAGGCTTGTACCGGTACTGGCAGTGCATCTGTTTGTTACTTAATCGGATATGACTATTATGATGCAAAAACGGGAAAATATGTATTTACCTATTAAAAACAGCCAAATCAAAGCGATTGATGTATGACTAAAAAAAATACATCTAATGCAAACCCAGTATTAAGTTGCAGAAATGAAGAATCTAAACTGCATACTTGATACTGGGTTTTTTTTGTAGTATTATACTGTAAAGGAGAATTTGTTCAAAAAGAATATATTTAATCGAAGCCATTAGTAGTTTGTTTGTATTAAGTGGGGGTGAACTTGAAAAAGTCTGCAGTATTAGTAGCAATAATAATCAACTGTACATTGTCATTATTTAATTATTATCACAGTATAGAGAATGCATATATAGAGACAGGAAAAAGCCAGGAATCATTAACCTTGATCTCCTTTAATAATATATTATTTATGTCATTTGGAAGTCTTTTTTTAAGTTCTTCAATTTATATTTTAGTATGCTTAAATAATTATAGGGTGGGCAAAATCTTATCAATATACTTGTTCTTTATATGTATTACTTTATATTTGGCACCTGTCGCTTCTCATAACATTTATTTATCAGGTATGACTGACATGCTTGCAGGGATTAGCTGTATTTTACTGTTTCATACATTTGGCATAATAACATTGTTTGCCTACACAAAGCAGTTTTTAGTATTTAGCTTTATACAAGTTATACTATTTTTAATTTGTATCATAGATTTTATATTGTCTATTACCAATAATTCCCGATCTTTAGATAATAGAATGATATTACTTACTGTTGTAATTATTTTTATTATGTGCGTATCAATTCAAAAGTCTGTAACAGAAATTTCGAAAAAACAAATAAAAATATTTGGATTCGGTATATTAATGGGAGGTGTTTTTAGTTATTTAATTTCACAATTACCTGTTATAACAATTATAAGTGCCAAAAAATATCATGATATGCAAATAGATGGAAAGTCTATTGAGGTTTATGGTAACTATATGGTCAGGCAATATGATATGCCAATTTTAGTATTTACTATAGTGGCAGTATCGTTATTATTTTTATTTATGGAAAGAAATTTCATTGATAAAAAGAAAATATACATATTAATAAAAATGATCTGCATAAATCTATATATATTATACGTAAATTGCTTCTTAATATTTCTTGCCGATCTAGAACTATTAGTTTTGGCTATTTTTAATCTAATAACCGGTTTAGTATTAACTTATAGTATCAATATGCAAAAGGAAAGAATTTCGAGCGTTGAAGAAATTTATGGATTATATGTTATTGAAGAAATAGAATCGGAAAAGCAGAAACTAGCCGTGGAATTACATGATGATATCTTACAGAACTTAATATCCATTTTGCATAAAATCCAAAACAAAAATTTAAATATTACAAATACAGAGTCTGAGCTAGTGAAAATGATTAGTAAGATCAGGAATTTCAGCCATGAATTATATCCGATTATTGTTATGGACATAGGCCTTAAACATGGACTTGAGTTATTTCTCCACAAATTAAGACAAGAGCATAATATAACAATAAACTACCAATATAATCTACCGATAGGTGTTATTCCCGACGCACTATCACTAATGCTGTATCGGATTATAAAGGAATTGGCCGTCAACGCTGTTAAACATTCTAAATGCAGTGAGATAAATATCTATATTAAGCTGAGTGAAAATAATAGGATTGTAATATCCGTGCAAGACAATGGGATCGGCTTTGTAATGCCCTCATCTGAAACTCTAGTAGAGAATGCACATATGGGTCTATACTCAATAAAAAGACAAGTAAAACAAATGAAAGGCGAATTCTATTGTATTCAGGAGAAAGGAACCAAATTCGTAGTAATAATAGATAAAAAACATTTAGATGTCGATTCAATAAAAGAAAGGAAACAAATATGAGGAAATACAAAATCATTTTATTAGATGATCATGAAATGGTCATTTCAAGTATTGCATCTGAATTGATCAATGAACAAGATATGATCATTAAAAAAATATTGACCGACCCTTCATTATTGGAGGAGACCATTAAGGAACATAAACCAGACGTGCTCATTATGGATATTCGTATGGGTAAATATAATGGCATAAAATTAACAAGTGAAATCAAAATAAAATTTCCTAACCTCAAAATTATTTTGATTTCAGGCTACAATTTATGTTACATGGCAAAAGAGTGTGGTGCTGATGCTTTTAGTTCAAAAGAGGATTCCGTATATTCTCTGGTATCTACCATACGTAAAATCATGGAGGATGATGTGTTAATATTTTCTAAAAAGGCCATTGAGGATAAGATCTTAACTAAATCAGAGATAAAAATCTTACAATTGATTGCCGAGGATAAAACTAGAAAAGAAATTGCCAAAGAACTATATATTTCCGAAAAGACTGTGACAAACCACATAACTTCTATTAACAGAAAGTTGGGGGTTAGATCTAGAACAGGCGCTATTGTAAAAGGCATGGAATTAGGTTTGATATTTTGAAAAATGTTTTATAATTGTGTAAATTTTGTGAAATAAGTCGAATTGCTCATAAGTCCTATTCTTAAAAAAATAATTAGTGATATAATATACTCTATAAATATCAAAAAGCCTATCGACTGGAGGTGTATAAAGTTATTGGAATCAGAACATAAGTATATATTAGAAGTCAAGAATCTGCAAAAAGCTTTTGGGAGATTTGTTGCATTAGATAATATTAATTTATCAATACAGTATGGAAGAATTGCCGGATTACTTGGAAAAAACGGAGCCGGCAAGACAACCCTCATTAAGACAATCCTAGGGCTTTATAAAAATTACGAAGGGGAAATATATTATTGCGGTTCCAATTTGGATCACGGTAACTGTAAGATCATGAATACTATCGGTTCTTTGGTAGACACGGCATTCTATGAAGATTTTTCCGCATACGACAACCTAAAGATCTTACTAATGTCTACGCCAGATTGGGAAAAAAACAAGGCCAAGAAAAAAATTAATGAATTGTTAGAATTCGTTGGTTTGGAGCATCAGCAGAAAGATAAAGTGAAATCTTTTTCCTTTGGTATGAAACAAAGGCTCGCACTTGCTCAATCATTACTTGTAGAGCCTAAGCTACTAATTTTGGATGAGCCTTTTGTTGGGCTTGACCCGCTTGGTATTGAATTAGTAAAGCAGAAACTTCGTTCGCTGTGTTCGGAAAAAAAAGTTTCCATTATTTTTTCAAGCCATCAGCTTTCGGAAGTGGCAGAAATGTCGGAAGACTTAATAGTCATTAATAATGGTAAATTAAGTTATTCAGGAACTTATAATGAACTGTTAAATAAAGACAAGCAATATATGATTTCCTTAGATCAACCATTGGGTTTGGAAACTCTTACTCGGCTTAAGTCCATGTGTGCAGAAATTACAAATGATGACAATATAGTCAATGTTCCCTATAGCTATAATAATATAGGTGAGAGCCTAAATATATTAGTCAGCGATAACTACAGAATCACCGAAATCTCAATAAAAGAAACTTCGTTAATACAATTATTTAAGGAGTAATACCATGGGGCTTTCACAGATATTTAAAATAGAGGTATTCAAACTAAGCAGAAAAAAAACAACTCTTTTGTTATTATGTTTCAATATAATGCCTGTATTCTATGCAATAGGAATGAAACTAGGCATTCTATATGTAGTTAATGATGGTCAGAATGACATATCAATCATGTCAACAACAGATACGTCACTTTTTGATTTTTTTTCTAATATGTGGTCCATGTCTCTTTATATTATTTATTTCTGTGTTATAGTAATTGCATCTGTATCATTGGCTAACGAAAGGGAACATGGGCATTTTGGCATAGAATCAATAAGGATCTGTAGCAGATTCAAGATGATAATTATTAAATTTTTTGCACTGGCTTTCTATATAATTATTGCAACTTTAATTTTTCTAGTAGTCTGTACTCTTTCATATTATATTCTTGTTAGGGGGACCACATATTACAATGGTCTGATATTAGGGAACAATTATATTAAGGTGGCTGGTTATTTTATGCTGTCATTATTGGCTATATTTTTCATGAATGCCTTGACCATGCTTTTGGGAACTTATTTAAAAACTTTTTCTTGCTTCGCGATATCATACCTAGTCTGGATAATTTTAAAGTATGTTGCTTTCTGGGACATAATAAAACTTTTTATTCCCGATTCAATGGCAGAAGAGACGTTGAAATATGGTATAAGATTAAGCGATGCCAGTAGGTATATGGTAGTGATTTTTCTCTATTATATATTTTTAATAGGAATTTCATCTTTTCGTATTAATAAGCTTGATCTTAAATAAGGATTTTGCAAAGGAGGAATAAATGAAAAGTAAATATTATTTTAACGATCTAACGAGGATTGCCGATATTAAGAATTTTAAAGTGATTGTTAATACAGAAAACAGAACTGTTATCGGATTGGATAAAATAGGGCAGAATGTCCTTGAAAAGCTATCTCATCAACTTATTGACAGCAAAGATTTGACTGAGGAAGAAAAAGAAGTTTTTGATACATTGTTGGAATTTGATATGATATCCGGCAAAGAATACAATAGAGAAAGGCATGAAAAAATACGCCTAGTAAGCGCCTATGTTCATGTTACAAATCATTGCAATTTACACTGCCTTGGGTGCTATTCTCTTGACGAAAAAAGAAATGTAGGAAACGACTTGACTTTTAGTGAATTGAAACATGTATTCAGCGAGCTTAAAAGATTAGGCGCCAGCAATGTTGTCATATCAGGTGGAGAACCTTTTTTACGGTCAGATATATATAACTTACTGGAATATATTAAAAACGACTTAAATTATCAACACGTTACAATAATTACAAACGGTACTGTTCTGATAAAATATGAAATCCTGAATAAATTGGTGGATGAAATTACTGTATCGGTAGACGGTTACAGTGAAGATAGTGATTCCTTTATACGTGACAAAGGAATTTTTACAAATATTATGACAACAATAAGGCAATTAAAGGAAAATAACATCTCAGTAAGTATGTTACCTACCCTTCATAAAAAAAACAGCAATAGAGTTCAAGAGTATATGGAATTGGCAAAAAGTATGGGGGTTCCAATTAATTTTAGTATATTATCGGTATGTGACGATCCGCTTTTCGAGGATTATATGTTGGAGGAAAATCATTTAATCACTCTTTCAGAAAGCATGCTGCAAATGGGTGGGACTATCAACGATTCTGGTATCGGAGCTGCTTTACAAGCGGGATTAAATTGTGGCGCGGGCCAAATAATAGTAAGCATAGATAGCAGCGGCAATGTATATCCCTGCCATATGCTGCATAGAAAAGAGTTTATGATGGGATGCGTCCTGACGGAAGCATTGGACGATATAATCAGAAAATCCATTGTCGCCAAAGATTTCAAAGAAACAAATGCCGATACTGTTAGCGATTGCAAAGGATGTGAATATAGGTATTTTTGCAGTACTGGCTGTCGCGCACGTTCTTATTTTAAATACGGTACGATTCATAGAAAAGATTCATATTGCGTTTTGTCGAAACATTTTTATAACGAAGTGATGTCAAAAGTAGCTGTTCAAAATCAAGCAAGCAGCACATCCTGATCAAGGGGTCGACGAGTATGAAACATAATAATTTGTCATTATTGCTTATCCGCTATATAAAGAAATATATTTTTCAGATAATTGTGGGGATTATTCTGATGATAATATCAATTTTCTTTTCTTTATATATGCCAATTATACTTCAAGGTTTTATTGACAACATAGCAAATATAGACTATGTCATCATCCTCAAACTAATTGGCTGTATTGTTGGTATGTTAGTATTTGCCAGCCTTTACCGTTATATTTTCTCTTTAAGCGGTCTAAATGCAGCTATGGAAATAAGAAAAAAAGCATGGTCTGAAGCACTGATGAAGGATATTAATTGGCACAATAGTACACATTCAGGTGAAGTAAGCAGTAGAATTATGAATGATGCCTCAGTATTGATTAATTTTCTCGCTGATGATTTAGTCGGATTGTTTTATAATGTGTTTATGGTAGCTGGGTCGCTTACAATGATGTTTGTGATTGATTGGTTTATAACCCTTATATTTCTGGGGGCAGCTCCGCTTATATTGCTGACAGTACGGCCTATATCAGCGGTTATATACAAATTATCCGAGCAAAAAGCATTTTTCGCTGCCAGAATTAATAGTTATTTTGTTGAAACAATAAGTCAAATAAAATTAGTAAAGGCCTACGGGAAAGAAAAGTATGAATCTGAACGTGGTAATGCTATGTTTAAAGACATATTGGCAATAAGCAAAAAAAATATAGTTATACAAACAATACTTACGCCAATCATGGGAGCAATTGCATTGACACTTGTTCTCGGAGTTGTTCTTATCGGTTCATTAAGAGTCAGTTATGGATTTGTAACAGCAGGGAGTCTGATAGCTATAGTAATTTATGTGTTTAACATGCTTCAGCCGGTACAAGATATTGCTTCTTTTTTCATAAATTTAAATTCCATTAAAGGAACAACCCAAAAACTAATGTTAATGTTGACAGAAAACGGAGAAGATGTCAATTGTGGGGCATCGATTAAGCGGGTAGAGAATTTGACATTTCAGGATGTAGTTTTTAAATACAAAGACAATGAAAACATTGTCTTAGAAGGCATCAATATTGATATAAAGCGAGGTGAAAAAGTTGCCCTGATCGGCGAAAGCGGTGCTGGTAAAAGTACGATCTTTTCTTTGATGGAACGATTTTATGAACCTTTAAGCGGCAAAATCATGGCGGACGGAAATATTTACAGTCAATATTCATTGGATTCATGGAGAAATCTTTTTGGATATGTATCTCAGGATAATCCGCTTATTTCCGGGACAATCAAGGAGAATATACTTTATGGTGTGAATCGGCATGTTACCGAAGAAGAGCTGAATCGTGTTGTGCAAGATACTAAATTGAATGATTTATTGGATCTATTACCTGATAAAGTGGATGCTCAGGTAGGAGAAGCCGGCAACAGACTGTCAGGAGGACAAAAGCAGAGGATTGCAATAGCAAGGGCAATTCTTCGTAATCCTGAATATCTATTATTAGACGAAGCCACGGCTAATTTAGATATTGAGTCAGAAGAAAATATTCAAGACACAATAAGAAATTTATTTCGTGATAAAACAACAATTGTTATAGCGCATCATTTAGCCACTGTCATAAATGCGGATAAGGTTATTGTTTTAGAAAATGGAAAAATAACGGGAGTAGGCAGCCATGAAGAGCTTTATAAAAATAACAGTTATTATAAAAAAATTTTTCACAAACAGTTTGGCAACGAATTAGAGAAAGGAGGAATTGTATTTGAAACTGTCACGAGTATATAGGCTTGAAATGTTAAAGCTCATCAAAATGAAGATGACATGGGTTCTTTTTATATGTCTTATGCTACCAGTCTATTACGGAATATCTATTGCCCTAAACGGCAGCAACGTCGTTGTTAGAGGCTATTTTGATGCCTTGATGTTTGCCTCAATAAACTGGAATATGCTTATGATGACAGGAGTTTGTGAGGTGATTTTTGGCTTAATAGCAGCCCGCTTATTGTCATATGAGCTAGAACGCGGTCAACTCAGAGGAATCCTTTTGCACGTATGTGACCGAAGGAAAATATATATAGCGAAGACAGCGGCATTGTTTAGTCTTGTAGCATTATTTTTGCTTGCTTTCTATCTGATTTGTCTTGCAGTTTACTATATATTTATCGCGGACACACCATTAGGCAGCGGCGAACTTTATTCCGGTATTTTTTCCCTGTCAGATATACTTATGAACGGGATATATATGATTCAAATTATAATTGTGATTTGCGTCGTATTATTATTAGGACTTTATTTTAAAGCATTTATTAGTTTAATGATGGGTATTGGTTTTGTTACCCTCCTCCAGGTATTACTGCATTTTCCCGGAATAAGTCTGATCGTTCCCGGAAAATTAGCTTTAATGCTGGCCCACAGCCAGATTGATGACCAATCAGTCATGGGAATAGCTGGTGTATGGATACTGGTTGTATGCTTTTTTGTTGTTTTTTCACTGTTTAGGTTTGAAAGGATTGATGTCAAATGAGTAACGTATTAAGATCAGAAAACAAAGAAGATGATATTATTAAGAAAATAATATCAGTTGCCGGATATTCAGGGATACCTTTAGTATTATTAGTGGGATTTATTACAATCGGCGTTGGTTTTGTAAGAGGTGACAGGGTTTCCAATGCATGGTTGCTTGTCGGGATACAGCAGACGGTTCCCGCATTAATATCTTTAGGCTTGATACCTTTGTTTATTTTTACTAAAATAGAAAAAAATTCGCCTAAACTTATTGGAATTAATAAGTATAAACATAAATTGTTAGCTGTAATAAATATATTTATAATCATTATTTTTTTATCCTATTTAGCAATAGCGGGTCTGTTATTTTCAAGCAGAGGAATATTTGTATTACATTATGCTGTCATTGCCATAACAGAGGAGGTGTTGGTACGAGGAATTATAACCTATAAGCTAAAGGAGCTGTTTGAAAATAAAGTCATAGCTATTACCGTCAGTGCCCTTATTTTTTCTCTGGTATTTCACTCAACGGATGGCTTGTTTGCAAACTTATTATGGAGAGTACCTTTTGCTATTATCATGAGCATCCTTTTGGAGACTACTGGAAATATATGGTTTCCGATAACATTGCATTGGATATGGGACGTTATTATTACCCTAAGACCGTTTTTATGATGAGAAAAATTGATTTTGAGAGGAGATAAAATGAAAAAATATTTAAAAGGAAGAAATATCTTGGTTTATGCCTGTGTCGTATTATCATTGGTTATATTAAGGATTGCCGTATTTTTTTTAGCAGACTTTGTAAGCTTTTTTCAATACTATTTAATCAATTTAATAGTTCCGATCATAATTTTATCTGTCGCAAATGGCGTAATTCATTATGTCAGTGTTGCCAAGCTAAAAAATATTTTAATTCACTCGCTGGCTCTTGGCGTCATATTTCTTTGCATAAATTTAATTGCTAATCAATTCTATGGGGATAGAATATTTGAAAAGATGAGCAGTAATATTATGGGAGAAGCAGATGTCCCCTCGGCAGAAGATCTATACGATGATGCGATGCAGGCAATGATTGAACAAGGTTTAATAGGTGAGGATGATGAAATTGTTACTAGTGGTGAAATAATAGCTCCTGATCAAAATATTATTATCGGTGATCAAATACCGAGCAATTCTGGGTATGTAGCAACACTTGATGTTCAAGTCGTAGAAGAAACACCTTTGTCAATGATTACAGGGATATTAGTCGATATATTCTTTGCATTTTGCGGAGGTGTCATAGGCGGAAAGTTATTTACATTCAGAAGACGTACCGCAACTGCATAGAAATTGATCTTGACCGTATTGAGAACTATGACGCTTAATTTAACAGAGATAAGTAATAAGAGGGTCACTAGATGTATATTATTAAAAACGCGGTACGCAACTTGCACAGAAATAAAGGATGGAATATTTTTATATTTCTGATTTTTCTTGTTATTATACTGGCATCTTCGCTTGGAATCATAATTCATAGCGCAATGGAGCAAAGTATAACGGATTATTCAGACCGATTTGAGATAAAGGGATATCTTAAAGCAGACTATTTCTCTTTTCTGGGTGAGGCGGATCCAATGGGATTACTTAATATACCTGATATTACAGCAGATGATTATGAAAAGTTTTCCAAATCAGATTATGTCGAAAAGTATTATGCCTATGCCGAAACGACAATACACGCAGATGGATTGGAACCTGTCGGCATAGATAAAGACCGCGGAGCCTGGGACAGTATTTTACAAGATAGAGAAGGACTTGATACAGTGTTCTATGAAGTGACAGGAATGTTACGCGGTTATACGGACATCTCGCTTCTGACCGACTTTATTGAAGGAAACCGAAAAATTACCGCAGGAAGAGTGTACAATAATAATGAAGAATGTATTGTTAGCGAGGAATGGGCTAATGCCAATAATATTAAGGTTAATGATATAATCACCGTAAGGCTTTGCCGTATTGATGCGGCGCAGGAAATAGAACTAAAAATCACCGGGATATTTAAAGATTTCAATCAATATGGAACATCATATTATGCGGAATTAAACCCCTTGAATGATATTATAACCAATTACAATACCGTTACGTTGTTTAATTCACAATATTACAATGTTGAAGCCCAATTTGTATTGAAAAATACCGAAGTCATAGAACTGTTTGAAGAAGAATTGATATCTCAAGGCTTACCAAATGGGTATTACTTATCAACAAACAAAGAAGATTATGATACAATTGTTGCTCCGGTACTTGGGTTAAAAAAAATATCTCAGACATTTTTAGCAGTAGTATTGTTTTTAGGAAGTATTATTTTAGTAATAACACTATTGCTTAGTGTGAAGGCGCGAAAAAATGAGATCGGTACGCTTAGATCAAAGGGTATGAGTAAGATACAGGTATTTTACCAATTTTTATTTGAAGATATTATTTTACTCGCAGCCTGTCTTTTAATTGGCACATCATTGGCAATGACCGCTGCCCAGCCTATATCAAATTATTTGATGGAAGAGCAAAATAATTTGATAGCGGAGCAAGCGTTAAGAAGGGAAGAATCTTATCAAGATTATTTTTATTCGGATTCTCAAGAAATTACCGATTTTGGAAACCAAATTGAAATCCATTCTATCGAGGATGTTTCAATTTCTTTGACCAAGAATTCAGTACTGCAAATAGTATTGATTGCTCTTATAATGTGTATTATGTCAAGTGCAATTGGTTTGATTTACTTAAACCGATATGAGCCAATGAAATTATTGTCAGAAAGAGATTAGGATTGATATAAATTCTTAGAGGAGCAAACATGAGCCTGATTGAGATGATAGATGTAACATATAAGTATGATCAAACAAATGCAAATGTACTAAAAGGTATTACAGCAAATTTTGAAGCAGGCAAGCTCTATGCTATCATAGGCAGATCCGGCTCTGGCAAAAGTACATTAATATCCTTGCTGGCTGGTCTTGATGTTTGTAGCCATGGGAAAATAATATTCAATGGGGTTGATCTTAAAGATCAAAATCGTGATAAATATAGGGCAAAACATATAGGTGTTATCTTTCAGGATTATAATTTACTGACAAATGCCAAAGGAATAGATAACGTCTTATTATCAATGGATATATCAGGCTATCGGTGTAAGGATAAGATTGGTAGAGCATATGAGGTTTTAGAGAAATTAGGGATTGAACGAAGTACCGCAAAGCGCAAAATAAGAAAGCTATCCGGAGGAGAGCAACAACGAATAGGTATTGCAAGCGCTTTGTCTCATGATGTTGATCTTCTTATTGCCGATGAACCAACAAGTAATCTGGATAGCGAAACAGAGAATTCTATTATTCAGATTCTGTCGGAATTTTCCCATAAGGAAAATAAGTGTGTGGTAATGGTGACACATTCAAAAAATGCTCTTGACTATGCTGATCAGATATGGCGAATGCATCACGGAAAATTGTCATTAGTTCATCTATAAATATAAGGGCCAGCCGACTATGCTAAAATCAGTTTTATAATACAGCAAGCCGCTCATGAACGCTTCCCAGCAATGTTTCAAAAGCCATTCCATGAGATGCTTTGATTAGTACCGTATCGCCAGATTTAAAGATGCTGTCCGCTTTTTCCAAAAAGCTTTCTTTATCCGCAAAACTGTAGACTTCCAGCAACCGCCCGCCATTTTTATCACAGCCTTCCCTCCGGGCGGCCGCGCCCATATATGCCGACAGCCTGCCGATACAGATCAAAACGTCGGTTCCGCAAAGGGCGGCATAGCTGCCCACTTCCTCATGCAGAGCCACTTCCTTTTCCCCCAGCTCAAACATATCGCCGAGAACCGCTACTTTCCGGCCAGGAGCCAGCTTCAGCAGCTCTAGGGCGGCTTTCATCGATCCGGGATTGGCATTATAACAGTCGTCAATCAGGACAGCGTCCGGAAGCTTGATGACATTGCCTCTGCCTTTCATGGCTTTCAGGCTTGCCAGCCCGCTTACTATGTCTTCCTTGTCAAGGCCTGACCGGATGCCGACGCAGACCGCCGCCAAGGCATTATATATCATGTGTTCTCCTGGCAGCGCAATCGTCACCGCGAGTGATTCTTTAACCGCGAGTGATTCTTTATCAAATAACCCCGCTCTTTTTAGACCTGCTTCATCAAAAAAGGGGGTAACCCAATGGATGTCGGCCTTGCTGCCGAACAGCCCCAGACTTTCAACTTCATCCGCATAGATATGATTGCCGGGAGCCAACCCGTAACGAACAGGGCTTTTTCCCTTAACACCGCCAAGCGCAGCCAGCATGTCATCGTCCCCGTTGACGCAGACAAAACCATCTTCGGCCATGAAGTCAAAGATCTCTGTCTTGGCTTTCAGGATGCCAGCGCGGCTGCCCAGCTTTTCCAGATGCGACTGACCGATATTGGTGATAACGCAGATATCCGGACGGGCTATGGCTGATAGCCGGTGCATCTCGCCAAAGTCACTGATGCCCATTTCCAGTACAGCCACCTCATGCTCATCCCGGATGCGTAACACGGTAAGCGGCAGACCCACTTCATTATTATAATTTCCTTCTGTCTTCAGTACCCGGAACCGTTCCCCCAGCACTGCGGCAATACATTCCTTGGTGCTGGTCTTGCCGACGCTGCCGGTTATCCCGATCACCGGCAGATCAAGCTGCCGCCGGTAAAACGCGGCAATCTCTCTTAGCGCCTGAAAAGAATCCTCTACCAGAATATAGGGGATATCTGTCTCCGGTATCTGTTCGCACACCACGCCGATAGCCCCTTTAGCGGCTACCTGTGAAATAAAGTTATGTCCGTCGGCTTTTTCCCCCTTAGTGGCAATAAAAAGATCACCCTTTCCTAACAGCCGCGAATCAATCACGACTCCGCCCGCCTCCCTTTCCGAACCGGCCGGGTTGACGAGCTGCCCGCCGCATGCCCGCGCTATGTTGGTTAAAATCATATTCTTCATAATATACCCCATCATTATATAGAGATAGCGTTTAATCGAAAGCATAGCTGATGATTTTCTCACACAGCTCAACATAGGAAATACCCACTGCCTCGGCCTCCTGTGGCAGCAGCGAGGTAGGCGTCATCCCCGGAAGCGTATTGGCCTCCAGACAAAAGATATTGTCCTGTTCATCCATCATAAAGTCCATCCTAGCATAGTTTTTCAGGCGTAAGGCCTGAAAGACCTTGACTGCCCATTGCTGCATTTCGATGGTCTTATCTGCCGACAGCTCCGCCGGACAGGTTTCTCTGGTCAGCCCCGGCTGATATTTATTCTTATAATCATAAAAGCCTTGGAGGGGGGCAATCTCAATAACCGGCAGCGCTGCGCCGGATAAAACACCCACGGAAAATTCCCGGCCTTTGATATATTGCTCCACCACCGCTTCTTGGTCATATTGAAAGGCTTCCGCCAAGGCATTTTCATATTCCTCTTCATTCTCGGCAATACGGACACCTACACTGGAACCGCCGCTGTTGGCTTTTACGATGCAGGGGAAAGGCGGGCGATTTTGGGCTGTCTCGCCCTTTTTCAGGCAGATGCCAGACGGCGTGGGGATGCCATGGTACCGGAACAGCTCCTTTGCCAGCGCCTTATTAAGTGCCAAGGCCGAGCCGACATAATCAGCACCGGTATAGGTAATCCCCATCAGGTCAAAGCAGGCCTGGATCTTGCCGTTTTCTCCGTTTTCCCCGTGGAGAGCCATAAATACCACATCTGCCAAGCGGCAGATTGAAATCACGTTGGGGCCAAAGAAATTCTGATCTCCATCCGGACGGCGGGACTTAACGGCTTCGATATCCGGGCTCTCCTCCCCTACTGCCGCAATCCCTTGAAGCCAGTCCGTTTCCTGCTCAAAGACAGCGGCCGTTATATGACTTGCGCTATGTTTACTGTCGTCCGCAAAACGGCTGTCGCTCTCATCCGCTTCATATCCCAGATATGTTCCCAGATATACGTCAAGAAAAATCACCCTGTGACCGTTTTCTTTGAGCGCTTTATATATCTTCTTTCCCGAACTTAAGGACACATCCCTTTCCGGGCTGATCCCTCCCGCAAGTACTACAATATTCATTTATGCTCCCTTCTTAATGCCGCTGACCTAAAAATTACAATTTTATTCTATGCGGCAATCCTTGTATAAGATGCTATTTATTCAGATTCTATTTATTCAGATGCTCGTTACTCTTGATCTCCGATATCATAAAAATAAGCCGGCTATTTGGCCCTATCTGATTCATAATGCCCAAGCCGGAACTGACCGACTGATAGTTTTTCGCGCCTATGCCGTCAATATAGCTGATCCCTCCGGAATTTCTTCCCATAAAATAATGAAGATGGTTTTCGATGACGGTGCCGTATTCGTGATTTTTAATGATATGGTTCACGATCGAAAGATAGACCATCGCCTCTAACAGCTCTACGTTATTGTCCTGCTTGCGGTTGCCAGCCGTCAGGTACTGGGATTTACTTGATGCCTCGGCGATGGCTTCCGCCTTATCCATAAGCACCTTCATGATTTCACTGCAAAGATTGCGGTCTACCCGCTTTTTGGTAGACAGATATGTAACGCCACCCATGATAATATTTTCATTGAGGTTTTCCTGATATTCATGATTGTTCAGATACTGTGTGATAATACGGTGATAGGCATTATATCCGGCCGCCCGGTACATTTCTGTCGCTGCCATGAAAATAAGCCCTTCCATCTCCTTGGCGTCGGTTTCGGCAGCCGGATTATTTTCCAGATAACGCCATGCACGGTCGGCAGCCTTCAGACATTCGGTGGCATATGTGGTGTCATAATCCTGATACAGATAACCGAATTTAGCCATGACGGCACAATACATTGCCGTGGCTTCCAAGGAAACCGGTTCCACGTAAGCCGTATATGGGGAAAGCGGGCCGGTTTCTGATGAGGACTGGTATACCGTCACGCCTGAATAAGCCCCGCCGGTGATACTGTCTTGCATTTTTAACAGCCAGCTGATTTCGTAATTGATTTCATCTAGAAGGTCGGGGACAGCGTTGCCGCTTTCCGGTATTTCCATATCATCGGTAAAAAAATCTTTATTTAGCTCATAGGCGAGCAACATGGAGTTTATTACCTTGCAAGCCGACGACGTGTCTTTTGAGCCGCTGGCGTCCTGATGCCAACCGCCGGAAACATCAAGGCTGACCGTTGCATCCTCGCGCAGGGGAACCTTCTGCGTATGGCAGGCATTGTGGGCATAGTCACCGGCGAAGTCTTCGTGCAGGCTGATGCCGCAGCGGTTATAGTAATACTGCTTGCATGCCGAACGGAAAATCGCGTCATACAGGCCGTCGCTGATAGTAAAGGTATAAGAGCGTCCTACTATACTGGCCTCTACATAATAAGTCCCTGGACTTTTCAGTTCTGTAAAGGTGCCATAGCTATTGTGTTCGCCGGTATCTGTGTTATAACCCTGATCCTCGATCTTCCCTTCCCATACTGCCTGACCGGACATGGCGTCAATGATCTGAAAAGTCTCCGGCAGATTTTCACCTCTGAATACGGCCATTTTTTCCCGGTTTGGCAGATAGCCCAGCTCATTGACTAAGATGTTGGGGGTGCTGATAGGGACTTCGTAATCCAGTTCTGCTTCTGAAAACAAGGTTACCAGCTGATCTTCCGGACTTTCCACTGTTTCCTGCGGTTCTGGTGACCAAGGGGTGCAGGCGGACAGGGTGTTGGATAGGATTATGATAAGGCATATTATACATGCTGTGTTACGGTTTTTCACTGCAAATCCCTTCTGAGGTGAAACAAAACTGCTTCCGTTGCTTTCTTGCCTATTATAGCTTTTTTTATTGGTCTTGTCCATATCATGAATGTGTCAGAAAGGAGTCTGAAAGAAGTATGCATCTTTTCAGTTATCATTAAGTTCGCCCTTTGTTATAATAGATTGTTTAGAAAAACCAAATATATCTCATATATTGCAGGTAAATATTTCTCTTCGGAGTATTTTTTTAATTCATGTACACTAAATTTGCAAAAATCGTTGTTAATAATTCTATTACGATGTTCCCCTAATAAAAACTGATAAGAATTAAGTTCATATAATTTTTGATAACCAGCTCTGTTGATTCCTATAGGATTTAATATTTTACTTCTTTTGGGGGGCACATCTTTTTTATACATATGTATTTCTATACACTTTTCGTTATTTTGAACCATATAGTCAAAATATCTCATAATGTTGGGATAATCCTCGGTCAACCAAAAAAGATAATCCTTTTTGTTCCGTAATGCGCAATATTCATGAATTAGTGAAGGAAATTGAAAAGCATAATTTCCCCAAGTTGTTGAGCGATGAAATTTATCATTATCTAATAGCTCATATCCGTTTTCAATGATATAGTCATAAATCTTTTCCCCATACTTTTCAATAATGCAGGCCATTCCCAAATATGCCTGTAAGTAAGCTTCTCCATTGGCATTATAGTTATTTTTTTTCAAGTCTCTAAGTAAGTTTATTACATTTATAAGGTTGCTATCATCACCCAAAAATATATCCGCTTGATCAAGAACAATATCCTTATTAGGCAAATAAGCACCTTTTAATATCCAAATGGCTTTTTTTATTGCTCTAAGAAAAAGTTTGACCTGATTTCTAGTATTACAATTATAAGCGTTATGATAAAAATCATCTGCTAAAATATCATAATCATATTGTAGGGATACTAAGCAATCCTTATAAGAAGGAAGATCAACATTAACCAATAAATCTTCTCCGTAAACAATTTGCCATATTCCCTTTTTTAGCGGATAAATTACTCTGGTAGGAAATGATTTATAGTAAACAACAAATTCTTCTTTTGTAAAGCATAAGCTTTCGTGACATGAATTAGCAATATTGTTTGTTAAGTTCATATATTTAACAATAGCTTTATCAAAAGTAGATAATAATTTTTTTACAAGTTTTACCCTTTCTTTAACAGGAACATCCTTAATTACAAACCATAGGTCTATATCACTAAAACCATTCTCATAATTATTTTGTGCCATGCTTCCATAACATATAATACTTACAATATCTGACTCAAAGTCTTTTTCTTTTATAACTTTTATAATATAGTCTTTAAAATCTATAAATCTTGTCATTTCTTACTCCTTGGTCAAGACCCGCTACCTTCGTATTTTTTAATTCCTAACCGCCATATAAACATTGAAACTAAAAAAATACATATACTGACTATGGGCGACATAATACCCCAGAACAGCTTAACTTTACCTAAGATAAAAGCAACCGGGAAATAATTAGTGAAAGCATAAGGCACTATTGTGGATAAAAGTACTCTTATCCCTTTATTATATATATCAATAGGATATTGAACAAATTTATGAATATCATATCCTATTCGGATTACTGCATTTGAACGTAAGAACCAAAAAGATAAGGAGCCCATTATTAAATAAGTTGAAAAGATCAACAGGCCGCCAGATATTATTGTTAATAATAAATATAATATTGACCACAGATGCCATTCTATAGCTATATTATAAGTAGTAATAATAACCATAACAATTCCAAACACAAAAAAGCCGATCCCCATACTGCTTATACGGGAAGATATAATCTGGAACAGCGGACTAAGAGGTTTGGTAAGCAATACATCAAACTTACCTGTAATAATTGTCTCTTCAAGGTCAAGTATGCCACTGCCAAAAGCATTATACAACGAAAAAGTTAATGACCAAATGCCATACAATAAACCAATTTCAGCTAGATGCCATCCCTTTAGTGTTTCCAAATCCGAAAAAATAATTATGATATTTAGTAATCCGCTACCAACCCAAATAAATACCGAAATCACATTAAAAGTAAAGTCCATAGGATATTCAATAAGTTTTTTAACATTGATTTTAAAATAATACCCATATAATTTTAATAATTTCATTCATCCTCCTTGAATAATCAGTTTTCTTTTTGCAGTTTGCCAAAACATACCAGTAATTAAACCGAAAATCAAAAGCCATATTAATTGTTCAATAATTAAACCAATATAAATATCGCTTATACCGGCATATAATATAATATTTTGAAATAAATTTGTTTTATATGGTAATTTGAGACATATGGACAACGGAATATAAAACATGGCCTGAAAGGGCAAATTCATTAACAGATTCTGCAATTGTTCCGGATAAAAATTAATTGGTATAGTTAAGCCTGCCAAAATATTAATAAAAGAAGATTTCAATAATGAAACGCCAAATATTTGAGATGTAAAAAAACTTACCAGACCCACCATAAATTCAAACAAATAGATTAATAAAAATGATAGAATCAGACTTATTATAAACAACCCGCTTGCGGAAAAATCAAATGTAAAATTAACCCTTAAAACAAATATTGCTGTTAATAATAATGGTATAATAAATAAAATTATATTTAAGCCTAGAATTCCTATTCGATTAAAAAAAATATATTTTATAAAGGATATGGGACGTACAAAATCAACGGTTATATTTCCGCTTATTACCTTATTGCCAATCTCCATTTCTGTATTAAGACTAAGTATTTGATTAATAATGGTTATAATCACCACATACGTTAAGGTCTGATTCATTTGACTCTTATCATATCCGCCATTTGAAGAGTAAATAGCCATCCAAATATAATATGTGATATATAAAAATATTATTGAACTAAAAACTTTTATTATATTATTAGCACGATAAATACTTGCTTGTTTAAACGAATAATATATGATATAAAAATATTTCATAAATTTAACTTTCAGCATCATGACATTCTATCTTTCTAATAATTATTTTGTGTGATTTTTATAGCGACATATAAAATTCTTTTATAACACTTTCTAAATCCATTTCAGTAATGTTAATATCTTTTATTGAAATATTTCGCTCCATAACAGGATTTATCAACTCTGAAGCTTTGTATTTTGACTTATCAAATCTTATCGTCAAACTGTTATCGTGTATACTTTTTTCGCAATCAAGCCAATCTTCAGTAAAACTCAGACAATCCTTTGGGTAATAAAAATCAAATTTAATAGTCCCATATTTACCATAATCACTTTTTATCTTTTCTATTGAACCTTCAAATATTTTTTCTCCACTATCAATTAAGATGACTTTGTTGCATAAGCTTTCGATATCTTTCAAGTCGTGACTTGTCAAAAAAATAGTGGTTCCTTTTTCCTCATTCATTTTCTTTACTAATTTTCTTATTTTTTCTTTATTAATTATATCCAAGCCAATAGTTGGCTCATCCAAAAAAAGAATGTGTGGACTATGTAATAATGCCGCGGTAACTTCACAACACATTCGCTGCCCTAAACTTAATTTTCTGACTGGCTTAACTATAATTTCTGACATATCTAAATACTCAACAATATAATTTAAGGCTCTTTTATAATCTGAAACTGGTACTTCATATATTTTAGAAAATAAATTAAATGTGTCGATAGGAGGCAAATCCCAAATAAGCTGGGATCTTTGTCCAAAGACTACACCGATATTTCGGGCAATCTCTTTGCGATATCGATACGGATTTTTACCAAGTACTTCGATGTTTCCACTAGAGGGTATCAGGATACCGGTAAGCAACTTTATTGTTGTTGATTTACCAGCGCCATTAAAGCCAATATACCCAAGCATTTCAGACTGATTTAAGCTAAAACTCATGTTATTCAAAGCAATTACATTTGACACCTTGTCAGACCTACGAGTTTTGTAATTTTTAGTAACTCGATCCAAATTAATAGTCATTGTCTAGCTCCTCGTTCTTTATCAATATTTATTATGTTAATACACCCAGCAGCCAAAGTTAAAAAAGCAGCAATCAGAAAAAGTACTTTTATTGAAAAAATAATCATTAGTAAAGTTCCTGCAATTCCCCCGATTATTCCACTTATCTTCCATATATTTAAGGAGACTGGATAGGATGTCTGGATTAATTCTATATCCCAAAAGCTTTCTGATAAGCCACCGCCGATACCTTGTATCAGAAGAAAAACTAGAAATTGGAATATATTAGATGACCAGAAAATTCCCATCAAAGTAAAAGCGGTGATGATAAATCCCAATCCAATGATTGTCCTAGTTTTAAATATCTTTCTTAACGTTTTAACAAATATATTCCTTGGTAAGAACAATAACCAGTTCAGCATACATGCGATACATGCAGAAGCATAACTATTATAGTATATTAATCCCATCAACGGTATAGCAAAAGCAAATAAGTAATAACAGAAGTTATGAATCGATAAGTTAACAATGTTTAATTTATCACGTTTAAAGTAAACTAAATATGTATTTAACAAAGTACTATTCGGTTTATACTCTATTATGGTACTACTATATAAATTCGCAGCTATAATTAATAAAGACAGATACACATTAATAAATAAGGGATAAAAATAACCCAAGCCAGCCACTAGCATTCCACTTAAAACTAACATATGGTTTAAAATTTGATTTTTAATCATATTGTCGTGTTTAATGTTGGCATAAAATAAATTATAAAATAGCAATAAAATTATTGTGGTAATTTTTATACTAATAAAATGTAATGAGACTAATATAATTAACGACAAAACAAATCTAAATATCCTATTTTGCATTATTTTATATAATAAATAGCAATTATAATATGATATAATTCTCCATATAACAATACTTAATCCAGAACAGAAAAAACTTTCCGTAAGCTCATAGAGAAGGATTGGAAGTAAAACCATTGGCATATATGAGGCTATTTTTATAAACACAGAAAATATCTTCATAGCATACTATTCCTCATCATATGTTTTTCCACCTGACATATGGTAATACCGCCCTCCATTTTTCTGTTGTGCCATTCCTTAGCTCTATCTGAGGACAAAATATCAGCTAACTTTTGCTGAGGTAAATATCCGATAATAAATTTATCATCAGCCGGTTCACCGTCATATCCAATCCCCCATGCACATGATACCACCTTTCCATCAGGCAAAATCCCAATAGAACGACTTAAAGCATTACAATTAATCCTATTTCTTATTTTATTCTCCATAGAATGCTGAAAAGATATATCAATAACGCTCTCTTCCTTTAATTCATCTAAATAAATTATTACATCTTGCAATTCCTCATCATCCGGTATCAAAGCAAATATATCTGCCGCTCTTCCAACTTGATAATATCTTAGAATCTCCCATTCTTTTACATTATTATCCTTCAGAAAAAGATATATATCTTTCATATTTTTAATGGAACAATTGCTTTGTTTCAATACTGTGCTTACACACACATCAATATTTTCTTGATTACACATACTTATTGCCCGTTTGGCAGAATCCACATAGCCATAAGGTCTAGAACCATCAATATCATTTACAATTGAATCCAATGTGAACTCTAGCTTTGCTACAGAATCTTTAATTGAATGGACTAATTGCTCTTTCAGTCCCGTTCCAGGAATACTTATAGATAGTTGCTCCCTATTAAATTTTGTCGCGGCATATTTAACAACCTCCAAATCTTGTTCATTAAGTAAAATATCTCCTCCCGAAAAATCTATGGAACTTACATTATTATAAGATAACTCGTCAACAATTTTCTTCTTGTCACCTAAAGACAATTCTCTTCCCAAATCTATCATATTGCTTAGTATTTGTCTTTTTTGTTTTTTACTTACGTGGATAGCGCTTACACAACAAATAACACAATTCCAACTGCATAATCTCGTTAAATTCCAAATGACTTTCATTGTTTTATCTCCTTGTATTTTTATTAAGTCTCATAAAAGGAGATGACATACATAAAATTTCCCCTTTTTTGATAATATATAATTTATTTATATATTTGTCAATACTTTATTTTTCACATAACAATTAATCAGAAATACGGATTGCTATTATTAATAAATTATATATCTTTTTTATATAGTTTTATAGAGGAATATCAAACGCCTTCATATTTCTAATAAGCAAAAAAGCCTGCATATACAGGCTTTTTAACAGATTACCAAAATTTACGAATCAGCCATGAAAACAGATAATCCTTCAAAGCCGACTAACTCAGCTTAGCCATCGGATTGACGGGAGTCCCGTCTTTGGTCAGCTTGAAGTATACGTTGGTGCCTTCTACGCTAAAGTACTTGGTAGGCGCTGCCACTTCACCGATGACATCCCCTGCTGCCACATAGCTACCTTCCGATACTAGAACATTGGCGAGCTGTCCGTATGTCAGCTCATATCCGCTGCCTAGTTCCATGATCACTGCTTGTCCGATCTGGGGATCGTTGTAGATGCTGATTACTTTGCCGGCGGCGGCAGCAGAAATAATGTCACCTTCCGCCGCCTGGATGACGATGGCAGGATTGTATTTATACTGCTGTAAAGTCGGGAAATATACGGTCTTGTCCATGCTGTAATTGATCAGGACATTGCCGACGATGGGCCAGACCAGATTGTCACCGTCTTTAAAAGTCAAAGCTGTCTGCATGGAGGTGGAAATGGCGGGGATATCTGCCGATTCTGTCTGCGAGCTGCTTGCCGCTACTTCCGGTTCTGCTTCGGCTTCTGCCTCAACAGATGATTCTGTTGCTTCTATGGCATCCGAGGCATCGGCATCCGAAGCATCCGGCGGCTCCGATGCCATAACAGCCTCTCCGACTTCCAGTTTACTTGATGCGATTTCTTTCAGTATATCCAAGGTGCTTTTCTGCTCGGCAGTCAATTCTCCGGCATCGGCAACTGCTGTCTGATCCTGCGCTACTTCGGGAAGGCTGTCTGATGTTTCTTGGGCTGTCTCAGTGCTTCCGGCCTGGGTTTCGTCATTGTCTATCAAATCATGATCGCCTAATCCGTCACTTGTACCGACTTCATCATTTTCAATCTGACTGGAATTGGCCTCCTGAAAATAGGGATCGTAGTCCAAGTCATCGCTTGGGGTCACGGTGTCCGTGACATTTTCCGCCAACTGGAGCCGGGTCTGTGCCTGCGAATCCCTGATTTCATCGGCTTTTTGTGCCACATTGTCGTCCATGGCACTGAAATCCACCACATAGCCATCATTATTCTTTTCATTTATGTCCCTTACATATACTCCCGTCAGTGTCAACGCTGCCAGTACAAATACCGCCGTAGCCGCTATAATCCAGCGTTCTTTGGCAAGACCGGCCCTGTTTCTTCTTTGATATCTTTTCATCCTGATTCCTCCTAGAACATTAGCAAATTTTAGGTACTTAACTACATGCATAGCTTTTCCCATTTATTTGCGATTTATTCAAATTTTGTCAATTGAGTATCAGGAAAAAAATATTGCAGGATTTCCACATAATCAGACTCTGTTTTGGCCATCTCATTAGCAGCAAACTGGCTCATGCCTAAGCCATGGCCGACGCCCCTTACGGTGAATTTGATATGTTGGTTTTCCTCCTCCATCTCAAAGCAAGCCGAGTCCAAGCCCCATATGGCACGGCACTGTTCTCCGCTGAGTTTCGTCTCCATGGTGGATACTTCTTCTTTAGCTGGTCTTCTTAGGTTCAGATCCGGTTCGGCCGGACCCGGATATGAAATCTGGATGATATAATCGTTGGAATCCCTTGTGACGATAAAGTTTTTGATATCAAAACCGGACTCAAACGATTTTCCCACTGCTTTTTCCCAAGCGGCAATGAACTCGTTCTTGGCCATTGTCTTTTCACTAAGAAATTGCTCCGCCATAAAATCCTTTTCGCAAGCCGCCGGCTGTAGATAGGGATATTCGGCTGTTCCTAGGGTCTCCCCGGCATCTCTGGTCGTGCCGTTGCTGACGGCAAAATAAGGCGCCTTGGCCGGCTCGTTCCGATAGGTCAGAATAACGCCCCGGGTAATGTATACCGCTTCAGTAAAAGCATCATTGACCTCCCCGCGCCCATATTCCTCATCCTGTACCACGACCGCCCCCCTGATCGTGCCGGTACTGCTCCATAGCTGTTCAGCCAAGGCCGTCCGCAGGAGTATCGCCTGTGCCTTTAAGGTTTCTGTTTCATAGTGTTTCTCTATAGTACGGGAAAGCTTATCGACAAGATAGATTTCTGCCGGTATCCTTTCGTTCCCTGCCGCCGTGATGTTTTCAACATAGATATCTGTTGTGGTAAAATCTTCATCCATTATTTTTGCCATGGCGTTCTGGTCGGCCTCATTACTGTTTTCTACATTGCGGAAGAGGGCCGTGATAATATAAGGCAGTAAAAAAATAAATAAAAGAATCGTACCTAGATACTTTAATAAAGTAGCCGATACGATTCTTTGCCGGTTTATTCTTTGCCGGCTCCATCCTTGCGGACTTATGCCTGGCAGTCCTGTTTCCGGCAGGCCGGCTCCTTGCCGAATTATTCTTTTGTAGCCGACGTTTGTCAAAACTCTTTTTTTTCTCATAGAACACCTCTGAATCATTGTATGCTTGAGTGTCCTCTCCATATTCAGTTTTTAAGTGTCAAGTACACTAAGTATGGAAGCTACACTTCCATACTTAGCTTAGCGACGTCAAGTTGCTGGACGCTGCCAACGCTGCCTGTTTCATACAGAAATATGCCGCTTTGCCTGATCATTCCCTTCGCCATATTGTTATCGTCAGTAAGCGTAAAGTCCGTACCCATATTGGCAAGGCAGATGGCTCCGAGACCTTTTTCGGCAAGGCTGTATAACTTACTGCCGCCGTTTTCGTCCATGACCCAGATCTTCAGCTTATTCCATATTTCATCGCTTTCATCGATCCAACCGTTGCCGTCACTGTCATACTTAGCCAGGTCTTTAAAGCCGTTGCCGGAGGCCGTGCCGAACAGTTCGCTGCCGTCATTGACCGTTCCATCGTTGTTTTTGTCCAGCGCCAGATAACCGCTTCCCTGACCCAGACGGGAGATATTGTCCTGTTCCCCGTCATTGTCGATATCAAACAGGAAGGTCTGATCCGACAGTTCGGCTATATTGCCGTCCAGATTAATAACCAGCGGATCACAGAAAACCGCCTCCGGCAGCACAAAACGCTCCTCATAATATTGCTGGAAGCTGCGGCTCATCTGCAGATTGAGATTAAAAGAAATCTCTCTTCCGTCGGCACATTTTACAGTACCCTGGGTACTGAAGGTTGTCTGTTCGGTTTCTTCATAGCTGTACGTCCGGACAAATTCCTGCGTCGCAGCAGCACTGCTGAACCCCGCCTGCGACCCTGACGTAATCGACTGGCCGAAACCCCAGTTTCCCCAATTCAGGCTCTCGCTTGATGTCACTCTTCTCTGCTCACCGCGGAAAAGTGACAGAAAAAGGTATTGAAAGCTCTGGTCTCTGACCGATGTCATCATGCCCCGGTAACCGCGGGCGTCGATAATGACTTGGCCGCCAATCATGCGGGAAGAAAATCCGTTCATCTTGGTCCGCATTTCCTCCATTCGCTCGGCCAGTGAGCCGGCATTGCCGCTATCCTTGACCGTTTCCTCGGTTTCTTCCTGCATCCCGTCGCCGAACGATTCATAATCCGTCGTCATCTGCTCGTCGCCGGTGAGAAGAAACCCCCGATATGCTCTTGTTTTTGTTGCAATTGTCAGTGCAGAAGAATATCTTCTGGCGGAATCCATTCCTATTGTGCTGGAATCAATTCTCAATGGCACCCCCTAAGATTACGGTATCACCCTTTGTCCGGCCAGCGCTGCCCTGCTTTCTTCCTTGATCACAGCAGATCATTTTCGGTTATTTTCTATTATTAATACAAATTGATACAAATTATCTGCCGAAATAATAAGACTTAACTAAATGATCTGTAACAAAAACGGACGGAGCACTGGAATATCCTTTCCTCCATGTGTCCATCCGTGGTTAGCCGTTTTGATTCAATGAGTTTCATATTGGCCGATATAATTCCCATTGTATGGTATATATCGGATTATTTTGGCAAAACTTTAGGCCTTGCGGTTGTAATTTATCAGGCAGCCCTTCAGGATGATCTTCCTTTCTTCTTCCGTCAGTTCGCCAAGCATCAGCGTAAACTCTTTCATTCCATCAGGCTTAATGACATAGGCCCTGATCCGGTCCGCCTGTTCTTCCACCGCCGCCCGGATACCGGGGATGAAGAGGTAGTCATGGTTGGCAAAGGGAAGCTCTGCCTCGTCTATGATAAACGGAAGCATGCCCCAGTTGATCAGATTGGAGCGGTACCGTTTGGTGGCGTAGTCGGCGGCAATATTGGCCCACCCGCCGAGGACTTTCTGGCAGGAGGCCGCCTGTTCCCTGGCGGATCCGTCTCCGGGCTTCACCGCATAAATCGTCGAGCCGATCCCGGTGTCCGCCGCTTGCGCGGTCGGGAAGCGGGTTTTGATAGCTGTCAATACCGGCTCCAGTTCAGCTAGGCTGCCTTCCGGCCGGCTACCGCTCCGGCGGGCTTTCTCCGCCGCCTGCACTTCTTTGGCCAAGCCTACGTAAGCGGGATCCTTCCGGGACAATGTATATTCTGCCAAGCCTAGGGGATTGGAACGATAAGATGACGTTTCACCGGAAGGGATCAATTCGTCGGTGGTCGTAACCGGGTCATGGATAACCGAAACGATTTTTAAAAGCAGGTTCTCCGTCAGCGGGATCATGACCGGCCAGTCCTTGATATTCGGCCCCAGCTTGATCTCCGCCGCCGGATCGGCCGTTCCCTTGGAATCAAATACACTGTTGGCATAGATGGCCGCATCAAAATAATAGGTATAGCGAGTTATGTTCCCGACGGATTCCGTGGCCGGTGTCAGCCGTCCTTGGTTGGCTGCCGTCGCCGCAATCGAGCGGGCATCCATCAGGGCTACGGAAGAAATCTGTCCGTTCTGCAGCTTGGAGCCTTCCCGGTTGGGGAAGTTACGAGTCGAATGGCGGATGCTGAAAGCATTGTTCGCCGGCGTATCACCGGCGCCGAAGCACGGTCCGCAAAAAGCTGTTTTCAGCACGGCGCCGGTCGCCAGAAGCGCTACGGCACAACCGTTCTTGATCAGTTCCATATAAATCGGCGTAGAAGCAGGATAGACGCTCAAGCTAAAGCCTTCCGAACCGATCCGACAGCCCTTCAATATCTCTGCTGCCGCGCAGATATTTTCAAAACCGCCGCCGGCGCAGCCAGCGATAATCCCCTGATCCACATAAAAACTGCCGTTCCGAACCTTATCCTGCAAAGAATAAGGAACAGCGCCATCTAGGCTGACCGCCGCCCGCTGCTCCACCTCGTGCAGGATGTCCGTCAGATTATGATTGACTTCTTCTATCTCATAGGTATTGCTGGGATGGAAAGGCATAGCGATCATCGGCTTGACCGCGCCGAGATCCACGGTAATAACCCCGTCATAATAGGCGGTCTCGCCCGGCTTGAGTTCCAGATAGTCTTCCGGGCGCCCATGTATCTCATAAAACTCTTGGATCACTTCATCCGTTGCCCATATCGATGACAGGCAGGTGGTCTCTGTCGTCATCACATCAATGCCGATGCGGTAATCCGCACTTAAGCCGGCAACGCCCGGCCCGGCAAATTCCATGACTTTATTTTTGACATAGCCATTGGAAAACACTGCCCCGATCACCGCAAGGGCCACGTCCTGAGGCCCGGTTCCCGGTGCCGGCGTCCCGGTGAGGTAGATAAGCACGACACCCGGACGGTTGATGTCATAGGTCTGCTCCAAAAGCTGCTTCACCAGCTCAGGCCCCCCTTCGCCCATGGCCATCGTCCCCAGCGCCCCGTAGCGGGTATGCGAATCGCTGCCTAGGATCATCTTACCGCCCCCGGCCAGCATCTCCCTGGCATACTGATGGATAACCGCCTGGTGCGGCGGTACATATATCCCGCCGTACTTTTTTGCACAGGAAAGACCAAACATATGGTCATCCTCGTTGATAGTACCGCCGACTGCGCACAGGGAATTATGGCAGTTCGTCAGGACATAAGGCAGCGGAAACCGGGTCAGCCCTGATGCTCTGGCGGTCTGGATGATACCGACATAGGTAATGTCGTGGGATGTGAGCTTGTCAAATTTTATTTTAAGCTTGTCCATATTGCCGGATGTGTTATGTGCTTCTAAGATCCGATAAGAGATGGTTGACCGGGCAGCCTCCTCCTTTGTGATGTATCGTCCGACCCGGGACGTAACTGCCTGCGTGGCATCCTGGGCGTCCGGGATAATGTCAGTGCCGTTTACCAGATAGGCACCTGTGTTAAGTAAGTTGACTGCTTGCATGAATCTCATCCTCCTGATATGACGATGGCCGCCGTTACTGTCACTCTGGCAACCCTATCATATTATACGGGAAATAAAGATTTATTGCAATAACCTGACAACACTGCCGTTCTCCAGCGCACCGGAAGAATAAAGCCCGGAATACCAAAGGTCATTCCGGGCTTTGACTTAGTATTGCTTATGAAATTATTAAAGCCCATAACGGTACCATCACTGTAAAAATAATCTCGGCGGCGGTGCGGCCTTTGCCGTTTATTTAAAAGTAATCGTGGCCGTCTGAGCGCTGTTCCTGATATCGCGCGGCGTGATGCCCGGTTCGTTCAAGCCGCTGACTTCAATGTTAATACCCTGATGCTGATAGGCCGCCCATACCAGCTCAGAACAGTACCAGTCCGTTTCCGCCGGGCTAGTGTCTTTCTGGAAGTCAAGAAAATAACTGGAGCCAAGTTCGCCGATACAGAAATTTACTGCAGAATCAATGTTATTAGCCGTTGCCGCCGTTACCCTTAACAGGATCACATCCTTGTCGTCAACCCTAGTATCATCCAGGCAGCTTCTGACTACGCCTTCATCAATAGCTTCAATAACCCGGATATAGTTCACATCTTTCGCCGCATTGTAGTACTTTCCTTCTACTATGGCAATATGGCCGGTTATGCCAAAACCACCCTTTGATTCAAATATAACATCTCCCTTCTTAACGGAATTATAAAGATTGTACCGGGAATATACCGGATTGGCATTGGAAGGCAAAGAAGTGCCGATATTATAATACCATTTGCCGGAGCCGCTGCTGCTACTGCTTCGATAAGCAGTTACCATCGGTTCCATAATTCCCAGATAGGCATCAGCATACTCGCTCGTTGTCAAGAATCCCGATTCTTCGTATGCTGCCTGGTATTCTTCCAATGTCATACTGAACGGTATTCCATAAGCTTTGGCTCGCTCTGCTATTTGCTCATATCCTTCTAGCAGTTCATCTGTGAGACTATGTCCGGGCGCAGCTATTAATGGCATTGATAATGTCAATGACATTGACAATGACATTACGATCATCATCACAAAGCATGACGGTTTCTTAAAATACTTGTTTGTTTTTTTCATATGTACTTTCCTCCGTTTATTAGCCGGCAGTTAATGCCTTAGGTCATTTGTTAAGTCTTTTCATATAATAATACCATGCCAAATGTAATATTGCAAGACTTGTCTCTGCTGAATTATTTTCGCTGTAAGCTGTTTTCACTTAGCGGCACTTATTTTCGGGAGCCGGAACCGGAGCCGATGAGGCCCGGGCCATACTTTGCTTTATCATATAATATATTATGCTTTTAGTCGCTTGCTATTCTTTGTCTTTTATAATTAAACGAGTAAAGAGCTGATGCAGTCCCGTACTTGCCAGACCACTAAATAAGCCCCGCAATACTACCGGCGGAGTAAAAGAGCGATGTGTCCAGATTGCTATCAAGATACCAGTGACAGCCACAATAGTGGGGATGAATTTATTATCTACATCTTTAATCCACCTTTTAACTATATACCCAATGCAAAGACAGATTCCGACTGTTACCGGTTCCAAATAATCTTTCAAGAAACTTACATCCATGTTATATATCCTTCCTTTAATACTTTCCACTGGTTACTGTCTATATATCTTGATTCATTGTATTCAACATATAATCGATACATTCCTACCATCTTTGCAATAGTAACTATTCACCCGAAGCCATAACCAGCATCTTTCTCGATTATCATTGACATATATCAATATACCTGCTATTATTATTTAGTACATAATATATAAAATGTAATTACAATAACTATCTTTTTTAGGATGATATTAACAATAAGACGAAAGGATGTGATGTTTATGATTCGTTAAATTGTATATTTATAGGATTTGATTTAGTTTTTTTAATTTTTAAAAACATATATTCTTATAAAGGAGGAGGTATTTATGAGCTTGAATAGATATAATGTTTTTAGTAAATTTTTATCCTTTATTATAATAATGTCATTTATTATAACATTTATTCCTATTTCTACTGCAAGAGCTGCACATCCTTCAGACCGTTCATACACATATGACAATTACAGCGTCGCATATGCGGTCACGAGCAGCTGGGACAATAACGAGGTTGTCGCTGTGACGATAACCAACACTGGCACCGAGCCGATCATGAACTGGATACTTAAGTACAATGCCGGCGGCACCATCAGCAACCTCTATAACGCCAC
>QMCD01000316.1_pt1 | contig 48613 bp, 37 predicted proteins | sample 1821841 | NCBI WGS metagenome assembly QMCD01 (sample SAMN01991225, study PRJNA193472) | Termite gut metagenome, whole genome shotgun sequencing project. | isolation source: worker | host: Macrotermes natalensis
TGGTCATTTACAAAATAAGCTTTACCATCAACTTGATAGAATCCACATAAATTTAAACCTATTTTAAATAAAAGATTATTTTTTTCATTATAACCTTCTACGATTACACGCAGATCTAATCGATTAATATTGAATAACCTATCCTTTTTAAGACCTTTATATGTATTATACAATGTTTTTATCTGCTTTTTATTTTCAAATTTATATATCTTTAAATCAGGTTGTTGCTTCAATCGTTCCTCTGTTACTGACGCATAATACCCTCTTGGATAACCAGTTGGGGATGTTATTGGGATATGATAAACAATCACTTTATTTATCTTGTCTGGGCTTCTAAAACCCAATAAAATAAGACATAAAGCATTCAAAAATAGTATTCGTTTAAAAATTATTTTATTCCCATAAATATGAATTTTGTTGTGAATTAATTTTAATTTTTTGCCCTTGATTGGGTGAATAATTATCTATTAAAGTTGCTTTTGCAGAAATCGAACTATTTGTGTAAAAAACACCTCCATAATAATGATTAGTTCTTGTTCCCTCCCCAAAATAAGTTGCTACCGATGTTTCTATGCCTTGTACAATTTTACTATCCATCATATTTTCATAATGATTATCAGCTGGTGTAAACCAATCATTTTTGTACTGTATAATATTATCGAAAGCACTTTTTGTTTCAGCTAATTCATGCATCAATGTTGTCGCAGGACTTTGAGTGCCTCCGGTTGGATTGCCGGAGCCATCTACTAATAAAATTCCCGTATTCGGATTCCAATTGACATCTGCCTGCTTATTTGAAGTCACATTATAAGTAGGAGTTCCTTCTGTATCCTTTAAATCTACCACACAATATCTTGTATAAGACAGCATATCTATCATATTCTTCGCACTATTTCCAAAACCCTCATCATGTTGCCTAAGGTGATTAAGCGCCGTCACTGTATTTTGTACATAGTCATTATCTATTGTAGTCGTTTCTCCTGGTTTATAATCATAATATTTATTGGCACCATTTGCATCCTGATAATGTATTCTTATTATTCTCCCATCCGGATCAATAAAAAATACCGGATTATCCGCCAGCCCCGTATACGGCGACCATCCCGCAAACTTATGCGCCGCCGGATCCATACTAACAAAAGTACCCGTTTGCGCATTATACATCCTCGCCCCGAAGTTATAGGCAAAAGCAACCGGATCAATCAGGAAATTACTTAACCCTGTCGAATCAAATGAAGTGATTGTTTTTGTTTTCGTATCGAACGTAAAATGCCCGTAGGCTTCATATCTTTGGGGAACAAATACCTCCTGAAAAACTCCGTGCGAGAGCGTAGCATACTGTCCGTCCTTTGCATCTTTGGGCTTTATAGTGGTGTAAGGACTTGGATTTTTTGCCGCAAGCGTAGAGCCGGTGTTCTCTCCCGAAAATCCATCCAGAATCATCTGCTGCATATAACGCGGCATTTGGCGGTAGCCAAGCGCGTAAAGTTTCTGCAGCTGTTTTTGCAGACGGTGGTATGTGCCGGCTATTTCTTTACCGGCTTTCAGGCGGGCGATGCTGTTGATGCGATTCCTGACGGCATAGTCTGTTATCCGCATATCAAGCACTTGCTGCTTAAGCAGATGAGCGTTCAGGTTGAGCGAGTCGTGCCTAAGGGCAAGCTCGGCACAGCGCAGCATAAATTCATCATCCTTTGTGCGGAACTTATGCTCGTAGCTCTTTGCCAGATTAATAAGGCACAGACCAATGCTTTCCCGGCCGGAATATTCCCTCAGGGCAATTCCGCCCATAACCGACTGAGTAGTAGAATAAGTAAGCGTCTGGATAATCCCGTCGCCCGGATGACCGGCAGTTGCCAGCTCCACATTATACATATCTCCCTTTTTGTCGCGGTGCTGGATATAGATGTGCTGGGGAGCGGTGCAAATCACCGCACCCGCATTCAAACGGTCGGAGAGTATCTTGAAAAAGCCTGCCAGTGCAAAACAATTACCCTCCGGTTCTTCAGAGGCAAGCAAGTTGAGTACCTGCGAGCCTGACCAGTCCTTTTGTCCGAAAGGGTCGTCCGAGGCGTATAAAAAAGGCGTGTGAATGAAAGGAAAAACAACCACAGTGTCGGTTATGTATTTGAAAATTGCCCAGTTTTTGAGGGCATTCAGGTAAAGTTCCTTCTTTTCGCTAGGCAGATACCGGATGTCCTCCATTTTGAACTTCCCGTTTGACATCACTTTGGCGCTGAAGTTCATTGTATCCGAACGGTCGTTGGCTGCAAAAAGCTGCCGGACAAAGTAAAGATGTCTGTCGATAGCATCCCGGTATGACTCAAAAGAATAGCGGTTGTCCCGGTAAGGATTTTCACTTATAAAAACCGCACGTTCGAAGCTTGCCGGGATTTTGCCTTCAAGCATTGATTTAAGCTCGGAAAAAGCCTGCTCAAAATAAACTTTTGAACTGTCTACCGGCTCCGAGGCTTTCAATGCGGCGGCTATTAAAAGCGAAAAAGCTAAGATGTTGATTCTCTTCTTCATATTGCAGCAAATTTAATATTAATAATTGAAAAATAAACTCTTTTTCTTTTTGGCATTGCTGTTTTCCAGGTTTTGCAGTCTGCCCTTTTCATCGTGATAGCTCATCATGCGGATGTATTCTTCTTCGGGAAAATCTTGTACGCCGAGCTGTTCTATGGTAATTATATAATCGCGGAAACGGTTGTAATCTTCTATGATATCCGGATGCTTTTCTATTTCTTCTACCGTTTGCAGCTTCCGTTCCTTGACTTTCCGGTTAAAAGTATCGGCAAGCAGCCGCTTTTTTAAATATGCGTATGAGCTGTTGACATATTCTTTTTCATCGAAATGAAGTGCGGCAGCTTTAAGGCACTCTTCAATGAATTTCCTGTCTGCAAGCCGGTGCTCCCTTACAAAGTTTACGGCAAGATCGAGCAGGACGGTAGCAATAATCTGCCTTTTGCTTAAGCCATTGATATATAAACGGTTTTTTTGAGCTTTTGCCATTTTGGGAAGAGTCTCCAGATAAAACTGGTCGGGAAGAAAACGGTCTATGGTAGTCTCGTAATTCAGCGTTACGCCTTGATTATTTTTGTACCGGATAAAGGAATGCCGTGGATTGTAGGCAAGTGCAGCCGGAACGCCAAGAGCCTCTGCCAACAGCAGGTAAGCCGCCGGAAGGGTGTGGCACTGACCGGTTCCCGTGGCAAGCGTCTTGGTGACAAAATAGTTTCTCCGGTCACCGGTTGCTTGTGCATCAATGTAATCGTACCGGTAGGGATAATGGACTTTCCCTGAAAGGGAGATATTGTCCGTATTTTTGCCGGTATAAAGGGTATCCGACAGGAATTTATGGATTCCCAGATGAAGCGCCTCGGAATCCTGAAGCAGATAGCCGTTCTCAAGCAACCACTGCCTGATGAAGCCGGCGTTTTCGCGGATGATGCTGTTGTATTCGCCGTAAGTGAGCGGGAGGTTGCCGTAAGCCGACTCTGCCAGATAGTAAGCCTCTTTGAGTGACTGTTTTCTTTTTCCTTCGAGCATCTCCTTTATTTGCCCGGCAGCTTCACGGTAATGCTGAAAATCGTTTTGGAAGAAAGACGAGGCGCGATATTCCTCCTCGCTCATTTCCCTGCCGTAGCCGTTCACGTCCTTAAAAATCTCGTCCAGTTCCTGCTGCCGGCGGATTTGAGGCGGTACTTGGTAGAAATTGTTTGACGCCGGCGGATTAGAATAGTCTGAGACACCTTGCCGCTCATTCTTAATCTCGTTGTGTTTTGCCCGGTTATGTCCAGAATGATGATGCTGGAGCTGCTGTTGCTGTTTTATCTGTTCTGCACTTGGCGGCTGGTAGGGATTATGGCTGTGTTGGGGTTGGTAAGTATGGCTTATCCCCGGAATAATGGGTGCGTGAGTACTGAACTGCGGCGCTTGAGTGCGGCCGGTTTGTGCAATGCTGTCAACTGCGGGAAATAATGTTAATGCAAATAGTACTGCTCCTGTACCGGCTTGCTTGAACATCCGGCAGGGTTCGCTTCTTTTTGTTGGGTTTGATTTAATGGGTTGCATAATTTTTTATTTAAGCACTGATTCTTAACTATTCAAATCTTTCAGTTCTTATGCAACTATATAAAAAAGCGTGAAGCTGCTCGTTGGTTGCTTATTTGCTACTCGTGGCTCTGGAAAACCATTTCTCTCAAATAAGCACGAACAGTTCACGCCCGAAGACGTGAACCTTCGCATACTTATTCTCAAGAGAAATTTTCCAGATTTCCGAGTAGTGAGAATAAGAGCTAAAAGCTCAATATGTTATGTCTTTTTTATGTTTTTGATTTCGAGAGCAAATATACTACTATTTTTTATATAACAAAATGGTAATTAGGGCAACCAGGGCAACCGCATCAAAAATTATTTTGATGCGGTTGCCCTACTTATCACCCATCATTTATCAGTTGAAACAATTATTTTCACTATCTTTGCAAATTCCCTTTGAAAACAATTGATTTAGTGGAAAAAATAGATCCAAAAATAAAGCAAACAGTGAACCGGGAAGCACTCGAAACCGGACAAATAGAGGTTTTCGGAGCACGCATTCACAATCTGAAAAACATTGATGTCAGTATACCGCGCAACAAGATTACCGTGATTACCGGATTGAGCGGCAGCGGAAAATCATCGTTGGCATTCGATACCATTTTTGCCGAAGGGCAGCGGCGTTACATTGAAACTTTTTCCGCGTATGCCCGCAATTTTTTGGGTAATATGGAGCGTCCTGATGTCGATAAAATTACAGGGTTAAGTCCCGTTATCTCGATTGAGCAAAAGACGACAAATAAAAATCCCCGCTCTACGGTCGGCACAACAACGGAAATTTATGACTTTCTGCGCCTGCTCTTTGCCCGCGCCGGAGAAGCCTATTCACACGTTACGGGCGAAAAAATGGTGAGATATACCGAGGAACAGATTTTACAGCTGATTCACGAAGGGTACAAAAATGAGGCGGTTTTCGTATTAGCTCCTGTGGTCAAAGCGCGGAAAGGACATTACAAGGAACTGTTTGAGCAAATCCGCAAAAAAGGCTACCTGCACGTCCGCATAGACGGTGAATTACGGGAAATTACCCATGGGATGAAATTGGACAGGTACAAAAACCACAGCATTGAGATTGTAGTAGATAAGCTGACCGTTTCGGAAAAGAATGCGCAACGGTTGAAGGATTCTGTCCAAATAGCGATGAAACAGGGCGCAGGGTCCATTATGATAGCTCGAAAGACAGACAATATTGTCCGTTACTTCAGTAAATTTCTAATGTGTCCCTCTTCCGGAATTTCGTATAATGAACCTGCTCCTCATAATTTTTCATTCAACTCGCCCCACGGTGCTTGTCCCAAATGCAAAGGATTAGGTTGGATTAATGAGATAGACTTGGATAAAATTATCCCCGACAAGACAGAGAGTATCTACAACGGTGCCATTGTTCCGCTTGGGAAATATAAAAAAGCGCTTTTCTTTTGGCAATTGGAAGCGATTGGCGAGAAGTATGGCTTTACACTGAAAACACCTGTCAAGGATATTCCCGAAGAGGCACTTGATATTATTTTGAACGGCTCGGAAGAAAAGATAACAGTTAAAAATGCCTCGCTCGGAACGTCCAACTATTCGATGTCGTTTGAAGGCGTGCTGCACTACATCGAGATGCAGCAGGAAAGCGAAGCCTCTGCCACAGCCCAAAAGTGGGCGAATCAATTTAACCGCATCATTACATGTCCGGATTGTTGCGGCACACGCTTAACCATTGAGGCGTTGCACTACCGGATTGCAGGGAAAAACATCGCCGAACTTTCTTCTATGGATTTGGTCGAACTGAATGAATGGGTGGGAAATCTGGACGGAAAATTAACTGAAAAACAGCAAAAAATCGCCCCCGAAATACTCAAAGAAATACATACCCGCATTCGTTTCCTGTTGGATGTGGGGTTGAATTACCTCTCGCTTAACCGCTCGTCGATGACACTTTCGGGCGGAGAAAGCCAGCGCATACGCCTTGCCACGCAAATCGGCTCGCAGCTGGTAAACGTCCTCTACATTTTAGACGAGCCGAGTATCGGACTGCACCAGCGCGATAATATCCGGCTGATTAATTCACTCAAGCAGCTGCGCGACATTGGAAACTCTGTTATTGTGGTGGAACACGACAAGGACATGATGCTGAATGCCGACTATGTGATTGATCTCGGACCGCGTGCCGGACGGCACGGAGGGGAAATCGTTTTTGCCGGAACTCCCGACCGGATTTCGCAAGCAAAGACCTTGACTGCCGACTATCTGACCGGAACAAAAAGAATTGAAATCCCAAAAGAGAAGCGGCCGGGAAACGGCAAATTCATTAAGATAAAAGGAGCCAAAGGAAATAACCTGAAAAACATTGACGTAACCTTTCCGCTTGGCAAATTCATCTGCGTAACAGGCGTTTCGGGCAGTGGTAAGTCTACGCTGATCAACGATACATTACAGCCCATTCTGAGCCAGCATTTCTACCGTTCGCTGCAAGACCCGCTGCCTTACGACTCTGTAGAAGGAATTGAAAATGTAGATAAAGTAATTAATGTCGACCAATCGCCAATCGGCAGAACGCCCCGTTCTAATCCCGCTACTTATACCGGACTGTTTGGCGACATACGGAACCTTTTCGTCTCGCTTCCCGAATCCAAGATGCGCGGATACAAACCCGGACGTTTTTCCTTTAACGTGAAAGGCGGGCGTTGTGAAACTTGCGGCGGAAACGGCTTCAAGACGATTGAAATGAACTTTCTGCCCGATGTCTATGTCCCTTGCGAAGAGTGTATGGGAAAAAGGTATAACCGCGAAACGTTAGAGGTACGCTACAAAGGAAAATCAATCGCCGATGTACTGGATTTGACCATCGACCAGGCAGTAGACTTTTTTGAAAACATACCAGCTATTTACTTGAAAGTAAAAACATTACAAAGTATCGGATTGGGTTACATCAAATTAGGACAGCCTTCTACAACATTATCGGGCGGAGAAAGCCAGCGCATCAAACTGGCAACCGAACTGATGCGTAGAGATACCGGCAACACCTTCTACATCCTGGACGAGCCGACCACCGGCCTGCACTTTGAGGACATCCGGATATTGTTGGATGTGCTGAATAAGCTGACCGATAAGGGAAATACGATTGTGGTAATCGAGCACAACTTGGATGTAGTCAAAACAGCCGACCACCTCATCGACATCGGACCGGAAGGCGGGCGTGAAGGCGGTTGCCTGCTCGGCAGCGGAACACCTGAGGAAATTGCACAGAATCCGGAAAGCTATACGGGAGCGTTTTTGAAAGAAGAGTTTAAAGAACAGGGAATTGTGCTGTAAATAAACTAATTCCCGTTGCTAACTTACGCATCAATTTTTCCGGTACTTTACCGCTACCCATTGTTTTTTTTCATTGACCGATAGTTGTTGTAATCCGTTTTTTTGGGCCTCCTCGTTGATAACGGCGATGTCTTCGCGATAGAATCCGCTCATATAAAGCTCTGCGCCGGATTGCATGCAGGAGGCATATTTGCGCATATCTTCCAATAGGATATTGCGGTTGATGTTAGCCAAAATCACGTCAAAAAATTTACCTTCGAGCAACTCTGCCCCACCCTGCCGGACTTCAATCTGCGGCTCGCCATTCATCGCGATATTTTCCAGCGAGTTGTTGTATGCCCACTCCTCAATGTCGATTGCCAAAACAGGATTAGCACCCCGTTTGGCTGCAAGAATTGCCAGGATTCCCGTGCCGCATCCCATATCCAGTAATGACTTGCCGGTCAAACCGGCCTTTAAAATCTCCTCAATCATCAGCGAGGTAGTCTCGTGGTGACCGGTACCAAACGACATTTTAGGGTCGATCACAATATCATACTTCGTACTCGGAATATCTTTATGAAAAGTGCTGTGTACCACACAGTCGCCACCGATGACAATCGGCTGAAAATAGTTTTTCTCCCACTCTTCATTCCAATTTTGACCTTTTATATATGTTTGCGAATAAGTAATTCCACCGGCAAATGAGAACGTGGCTAACTTTTCCGTCAATGCACCTTCATTCCATTTTTCGACAGGGATATACGCTTTCATCCCTTTTTCATCGTCAACGAAACTTTCAAAACCGATTTCGGCCAATTCGACTGCCAACAAATCACCTATAAACGCATTTTCTATATCATAGAAAAAAATAAATTCCAAATAATCCATATTTTTTTATCATCCGGTTAAACCTTTTGCGAAAAGAAATGTCCAAATTCGGAAAAAAACGATACTAATTTTACTTTATAATCGTTAAAACGAGAAAGTTCAGTTCAATTGGTTATCTTTTTTCTTATCTTTGGTTGTGACAAAGATAGAAACAAAAAAAGAAATAAAAAATGGGGAGGAATTCGACATGAAAACTAAAACAAAAAAAATAGCACTATTGGCTGTTTCTTTGCTTTTTTTTCCGTTAGCTTCTTTTGCACAAGTAGATGATATTTACTATTCTAAGGAAGATGCGGAAAAAGATGCAGCGAAGATAGAAGCGCAAAACGAGAGAAAGAAAAGAGAAAAAGAGGAGCGGATAAAAAACTACCGGCAATCACAAGCTGCTATGGAAAACGAAGAATATACTGAAGAGTATATCGAAGAAGAGCCGCTTATTGTGGAAGATGAAGATGATTATGTATATAGTCAACGTTTGAACCGCTTCCACGATGCGGATCTTGACATTTACGTAGAAGAGACAGGTGATTTTGCCGATGCCGGTATGACTCTTGACGGAGGCGGTGTAACCAACATCTATATCAACAGCGGATTTGGATTTAACCGGTGGAATTCCGGCTTTTTTTGGGGAGTCAATGCCTGGGGAAGTCCATGGTATGACCCGTGGTATGATCCTTGGTGGGGCTGGGGAAGCTCGTGGTGGTGGCATCGTCCGCACTTCTCATACTGGCATGGCCCGGGATTCTGGTATCCGCCGCATCATTATCACACGGTCTACAAACCGGTTTATCACAATACATACCGGCCGGCTCCAAGATTTGCAACAAACGGGCGGTCGAGCGGAGTCAGAGGCTCGTCTTCAAGAGCTACGGCAACGAGAAGCAGTGCAGCAAGCAGAGGTTCTTCAGTAACAAGAAAAGCAAATACAACAGTTCGCAGCAATAATTCAAGTGCTGCACGAATGCAACAAGGCCAAGGCAGAGGAAATGGAACAGTACGCAGCAATTCGGGAGCCTCGCGTTCTAATTCAGGAACGGTAACGAGAAGCGGTAACGCAACTCGCAGCGGAGCTACAAGAAGCAGCGGCTACTCTTCGGGCAGCACACGCTCCGGCAGCGGCTCATCCTATTCTTCAGGAAGCTCGTCCACAAGAAGTTCATCTTCGTATGACAGCGGATCGTCTTCCAGAAGCAATTACAACAGCGGCTCGTCCTCAAGAGGTTCTTCTTCCGGCAGTAGCTATGGCAGCGGTTCTTCAAGAGGCAGCGGCTCTTATTCATCCGGCGGCAGCTATAGCGGCGGACGCAGCAGCGGTAGCTATGGCGGCGGCGGACGCGGCAGTAGTTCAAGTGGCGGCAGACGCGGAGGTAGATAAAGATTTTAAAAGAGTATTAATTTCAAAAGATACAAGCTATGAACACTAAAAAGATAATTTTATCATTGGGCTTTTTAACGACAGTATTTTTATCGTCTGCCCAGGAGTTCGCATCTCCAGGTGCTCAGTCATCTGTTATTTCGTATAATTCGTTGAATTTCAGCCAAACCAATCCGGTTTTAGGAACTGCCCGTTATTCCGGTATGGCAGGAGCAATGGGTGCGCTTGGCGCAGACGCAAGTACGATGAGAGACAACCCTGCCGGACTTGGCGTATACCGCAGTTCCGACATTACGATTACTCCCAATTTTTCTATTGCAAATGATAATTCGGTAGGATTCAATATCAATAATTTTGGTCTTGTCCTGAACTTCAAAAATTCCGGGAATCGACGAGGATACGTTACTTCTTCGGTGGGTATCAGCTATAACCGTCTGAAAAATTTCCGCCGTTTTTCTGACTTGGGAGATGCTTTTACAAACTTTTCAATGACCAATTATATGACTCAATATGCCGCAGATAAACTTTATTCAAATGCGCAAAAATTAGAGTTGATTAATGAAAATGGTTCTTTGTTTGGCCGGAATGAACAATTTAGCAACCAAACCAGATATTCGGGAAGTGGTTCTATCAGCGAATGGAATTTTGCGTATGGGTTGAATATCAGCAACCGCTTTTATTTTGGTATATCCACCGGATTTGTTAATTTGGATTACAATACAGACATATTATATGATGAGTGGATTGCTTCTGCTCCTAACCTTCGCGGGAATAGCTGGCAGTTGGACAACTATTACGAGGCAAGCGGCTCGGGATTTAACTTCAAATTTGGAGCCATTGCTGCTCCCGCAGATTTTATACGTATCGGGGTAGCTTTCCATACTCCCACATTTTACAACATAGACGAACGTTATGAGGAAAAGATAAGCCGGGATAACTATTTTGATCTCCCTAGTAAAGCATCTTACATTTCTGACTTACAAACACCGTTGAAATTGCAGGGGAGCTTAGGTTTCATATTGGGGAAAAGAGCCATCCTCGGATTGGAATATCAATATGAAGATTTTACAGCAATGCGCTTTTCTTCGGACGGAATTTTACACCAAGGATCCAAAAATTTGATTAATAACGAAATGAAAATTACTCACACCGCTAAAGCCGGAGCCGAAGTACGAATAATTGACGGACTTTCTCTTCGTGCGGGATTTGCTTTTGTTTCTACTCCTTCAACCGAATTGAATATAGATATCTATGCCGATCCGCAGGAGTTCCAGCCTTATCCATTAGTTCAACCTCAAAATACATTCTACTACACCGGCGGTATCGGTTATAAAGGTAAATCTTTCTATGCTGATTTAGCCTACGTACATCAAGTACAAGAAGAAACATTCTTTCCATACCTTCCGCAAGAAGAATTTCGTCCTTATGAGTTGAAATTACACAACAGTAATATTACAGCTACTTTGGGATTCCGTTTTTAAAGTTGATACAAAAAACAGCTGGTTAATTTTAATTTAGAATTAACCAGCTGTTTTTTTATAAACCGCTCCTTAAGGAACAATTTACACGACTGAACTATAAACAAATTCGTGCAAAAAGCGCCGGATAAAATTTACTTAATCAACCGGCAATAAAAATATTATATAGATTTAAGGAATAACTGTTTCAATAGAATTCTTCGGAAAATAATTAATGCTAAAAAACTTTGCGGCTTCGCGAACTTTGCGGCTTTGCGTTTAACCCAAAAAGCGCAAGCGCATTTATTTATTTTAACGCGAAGTTAGCAAAGACGCAAAGAAATTTTCTGATTTTCCGAAGAGGTCTAATCATCATTTTATTTCTCTGTTTTCCGTAACAAAGACACTAATGCCAACAGCTTGCTTTTCATATATATTTATAACCAACCAGGGCAACCGCATCAAAATTATTTTCAAAAAACATCTTTTTGATTATTAATAAGATAGAAAATTTAATAGTTGTAGTTTATAATAGTGTAGTCATTTCATATTCAGCCCTCGGGCTATCGGTACACGAAATGTTCCAGGTAAATACGAAAAATGACTACACTATTATAAACTACAGCCAAATATTAATTTTTGATGCAGTTGCCCTGATAACCAACAGAGGACAAATGGTATCTACTTTTTATCATTATTGAGATAGACAAGAATTCCAACAAGTAAATAAAAAAACAGGCTCTATGACTGTACTTTAAAATGCGCAACACTATGCTACATAATTGCAAATGTACATTTTTTTATATATTTGCATAATTGAATAATGAAATTGGTAATTATGTCATAAATATGCACAAATCATGGGTATTCTATCCGGCCAATTTAAAAATATAAACAACAATGCAGATGAAAATTCTCTCATATAATGTTAATGGCATACGAGCTGTTATAAATAAGGGGTTTTACGAATGGCTGGGACGTGAAAATCCCGATGTGATTTGTTTACAAGAGACTAAAGCGCAGCCTGAACAAATTGATATACTGAGATTTAAAGAACTTGGTTACGATTCTTACATAAATTCGGCGCAAAAAAAAGGGTACAGCGGCACGGTTATTTTCACAAAAATTCAACCCTTATCTATTGAATGTAACTTTGGGAACCGTTTTGAAAAAGCTATGTTTATTGATGAATACGGCGATGTTTCGCGAGAAGGGAGAATAATTGCCATGGAATTTCCTAATTTTTTTCTGCTCACAACCTACGTGCCCAATGCAAAAACCGATTTATCACGGCTTACACTACGCCACGATGTGTGGGACAAAAAATTACTCGAATATATAGCTGAGCTTGAACAGAAAAAACCGGTACTGCTTTGTGGCGATTTGAATGTAGCACACAACGAAATAGATCTTGCCAATCCGAAACAAAACACAAAAAATGCAGGATTCACCAACGAAGAACGTGAAGGCTTCAATAATTTTATGGCACATGGCCTGGTTGACATTTTTCGACATCAGAATCCAACAAAAGTGCAGTATACATGGTGGAGTATGCGTTCACGAGCACGTGAAAAAAATATCGGTTGGCGTATTGATTACTTTTTGTGTTCACACGATTTTTTGCCTCGCATACAATCAATTGAAATTTTGGACACTGTTTCTATGAGCGACCATTGTCCTGTTCAATTAATAATTAATAATTAAATTTCTATATTTAATCATCTAATTTTTTTTGCTATTTACTCGGTTTTTGAGCGTAAATACAATTACCCCGATTTCGTCCATAAACAAACGAAATCGGGGTTAATTTTCAGGAGATAAAAGACTATAAAACTTATTATCAATATATTATTTGTTTACTGAATCTCCCTTTTTATTTTCCTACGTGTTTTTTATAAAGAGGAACAACTTAATTTAGAGGTAGTTTTACTATTTCAATGATTCTATTTCTACCTGCGAAAGTCCGGTTATTTGTGAAATAATTTCTACCGATAAACCGGCTCGCAAACTGTTACGGGCTATTTCAATAGATTTTTTAGCTTCTCCTTTTTCTAAACCAATAGCTTTTCCTTTTTCTAAACCAATAGCTTCTCCTTTTTCTAAACCTTCTGCGATCCCTTCTTCTTTTGAAGAATCTATTGTGTTTTTAAGGTCGCGATAAATTTTCAAACTGCTTTCATACGCTTCCATTTCTTGGGGAGTAAAGCAGGCTATTTCGGCTACACGAAATAAACGCTCAAACACTCGCTCCTGTAATTTTTGAGGGCGCCCCTCCAACCTTGATAAATTTTTCAACACATATAACCATTTATCGAAATGAGTGGTCAACTCGTTTTCTGTTTTCTTGAACTTAGGCATTTCCAAATAGATGAAAGTCAACTTGTCATAAAAAACATTTTTGTTTTTAGTATCCATCAACTTAACTTCTCGATGAAAATAGTATTCATTATTTTTGTCATCATCGAATACAAAATCAAGAATACCAACAAAATAAACGGCTTTCAATTCATAATTCCAATCATCACGTAAAGCCTGCTGTTGAATTGGAAAAGTAGAATAAAAAATACTGCGGTCTTTGAAATAATTTTGCTTGGCTCGCTGCATTTCAACGATAAATTTTTCGCCGCGCTCATTTTCGCAATAAATATCATAAATTGATTTGCGCTCCCATTCAGCCCTACCTAATTGCTCTGTTTTAAGATATTGTATTTCAACTATTCTTCCTTGTTCTTTAATTAATTCATTGAGAAAATCAATCAACAAATCCTTGTTGACTTCCGAGCCAAATAATTTTTTAAAACCAAAATCGGTATAAGGATTTATATATTTATCTTTTGTAATCATAATTTCTTTTTTTAGGTATTACAAAATTAATTTTTTTCATTGTAAAAACAAAAACTCACCCCTTGACCGCTGTCCGCGACGGCTTATTCAATTTATTCGCAGCTCAAAATCCCCCTTTTTCCCTTCGGGATTTCCCACACAAGAAGAAAACATTAGTAAAAAACTTAGTGTTCTTTGTGTTCTTTGTGTTCTTTGTGGGAAACTTCTATCTTTTTTCTAACATAGAAACGAATTAAGAAAACATACTTAATTATTAATTTCTTAATTAGACGGTGGGATTTCAGGATTTACACCAGATTCCTTTTTCAGCGTTTTTACGGGCAGAAAGGACACTACTAAAATTAGGGGTAAAGGTTATACTTTTTTTGTTTTATAAAAAATTCGTTTTACTTTTGCGGGAAAACAGAAGAAAATTAATATTGAAATAAATGAAAGCAATCGTTAGCATTATTATGGGTAGTACATCCGACCTGCCGGTTATGGATAAAGCGGCAAAACTGCTGGATGAATTTGGAATACCGTTTGAAATCAACGCATTATCAGCACACAGAACACCTGCTGAGGTAGAACAATTTGCCAAAAATGCACAAGAAAACGGAATAAAAGTGATTATCGCAGCGGCAGGTATGGCAGCACACCTTCCGGGTGTTATTGCATCAATGACTACCTTGCCGGTTATCGGCGTACCGATTAAAGCATCGTTAAACGGATTAGATGCTCTTTTGGCTATTGTACAAATGCCTCCGGGCATTCCGGTTGCGACTGTAGGAATTGACGGTGCTCAAAATGCCGGGATTCTTGCCGTTCAAATGCTGGCTGTAGGTAATCCCGAATTGCAAGCAAAATTGGCAACATTCAAGATTGGATTGAAAGACAAAATCGTACAGGCAAACGAGGAATTAAAAGAGATAAAATATAAACACAGAGTCAATTAAATCCGGCTATGCCTAAATTATATCTCGGATTAGGTTCAAATTTAGGGGACCGAAAAAAAAACATCACGGATGCCACTATGATTTGTGCCGCCTTAATCGGCAAACTGGAATCTCTCTCGTCTCTCTATGAAACGGAACCTTGGGGATTTTCCTCTCCCAATAAGTTTCTGAATGCCGTTATTTGTATGGAAACGGATAAGGAACCCGGTTTGTGTCTTGCTTTGGCAAAAGGCATCGAACGGGAAATGGGGCGTATTTATACTCACAAAAGCGGATACGAAGACCGTGTTATCGACATTGATATTCTTTTGTATGATGATTTGATTCTTCAAACCAAAACATTATCGATCCCCCATCCACGCATGGATGAGAGAGATTTTGTTTTAAGACCACTGGCAGAGATTGCTCCGGAATTGAAACATCCGGTTAGCGGAGACACGATAAAGGAGATGTTAATACGTTTGTGTTTATAAAAAAGCACCTCAAAATACGCTTTCTTGAAGAGCTTGCCTCAAAAATCAAAAATACGCTTTGTCATTGCGGGCTTGACCCGCAATCTCCTAATAATCAGTATTAATTTAATGGATTCCGAGTCAAGCACGGAACTAATTGTCAGCGACTAAAGGAGCAAATGACAGGCCTTTTAGACAGCCCCAAAAAGCGAAAAATTAGCTATTCATCTTATTCTTTATTCTATTAAATCAATAGAATTTTTCGGAAAATAATTAATGCTAAAAAAGTTCGCAAAGGAATTTTCTGATTTTCCGAAGAGGTTTAATAAAAAAGAAAATACTTAAGATTAATAATAAAAAACACAATGAGCACAATGATATTTAATCATTGCGCTCATTAAGTTTATCACAAGAAATAGAAGTTCCGGTTAAAGGCTTCCGGTACTCTTCCTTCTTATAAAGCAATACACTCCGTATAAAAACAGACAACCGCTCATGCCCCCAAAAGGAGCTGCGCCTACCGGTACAAACGGTACCACACCCCCATGCGGAAGTCCATCGTCACAAACAGGCGATTCGAGAAAGTCGTCATCGTCTTCTAAACTGCGACAATACATACAAGTATTGTAATCATGCCGATAAGGCAAATCTTCATCATTTTCCTGCTCTCTGCAATACCGGTCTCTTTCCACCTCGTCAGGAATCACATATATTTGAGCTTCCAATACAGGTATTTGCATACACAGGAACAAACTCAAAAGAATCGTTTTCTTTATATTCTTCATAAGACGACTGATTAAATGTGTTAAAAAATAATTTTCCGGTTTTCTATCCTTTCAGTAGTTTCAATAGTAAGTATTGAAACACCCGACTGCGGCATTGCAAATTTTTCTATGTATTTACCCGACCCGGCAAGGCTGTATATCATCTTGCCCGACAGGTCGTAGAGTTTCAAGCCGGTAATTTCTTCGGAAGAACTTACCGTAACGTATCCGTTGTTTACAAATACCTGTATCGCACCGGCAGCATCCGGCTGTTCTCCGGAACCAGTAGGAGTGCCGCCGGCAGCTTCAAACGAAAGATAAAAACGTCCTTCCAAGTAGTCGTCTGCCGACTCTTTTTCAAAAGAGATAGCCGTTTGTGACGATCTTAAGTCATACTTTTTATTCTTCTCGCGGTCAATCAGGTATATTTCCTTTGCAGACTGTACATTTCCGGCTCCCGTTATTTCCAGATTCATTGTTCCGGTCTGATTCGTTTTTATTCCTACGGGGATCAGCATATCGCCGGCACCGGTGTCGGTTACGTTAATTTCAATGGCGGTTTTATCGGCAACCGTGTAAATTTCCGGAACATCTGCTATCGGAGAAAACAGCTTAAAGATGTCTTCACCTGCCTTATAACCTTCGGAAGCACCCTGAGCAAGAGCGACAAAGGCTACGCTTGATTTCTCACCTGCTTTCAGGTTCAGGCGCAACAAGTCGGCAGGTTCGCCGGCAGCCGATTTCAGCATGCTGACACCGATTCCGACAGCTGTAGATGCGGCTTGGGTAAATTTCAACCGGATATTGTCTCCTTCTTTTACATCAATGAAGAAAGCCTGCATAGGAGCAATGTATTGGTTAACTACCGAATCCGGGTGGTTGATGGTAGAAAGCAGATTGTTCAATCCCGACCAGGACGTACCGGAGAGGTCGAGGCTATCTCCTATGTAAGTATAAAAACGGTCGCTATCCCATGCACGGTAATAATTGTGTATATACGATTGATTATCCATATAAAACTGATCAAAATCAATATGAGATATAAACGGATTTCCAATCATAATGGTTCTTCCGCCCTGTACCGGAACATAAACCGTACTGTCGACCGGGTCCATGCTTTCTTCAAAGATAAACCGGAAACGGTTATCCCTGTCCGGAACAACAGTATCTACCGTCCATGCGTAGTCATTAAACCCGTTGTCTCTTTGAAGATAGAATGGATCACCAATTAAAACATTGTCTTCATCGTGGTAAGAAAACAGTACGTCTGCATTTGTAGAATCCCGGCGTGGAAACTTGTATGGTGTTCCGGTAGGAAAGGATGTATCCGGAAGCGGAAACCCTGTTACCCATAACAACAAACCGTCTCCCGCATGTATAGGAACTTGCAGGTTTGAAAACGGACGCGAGAAATTACCGAGGTATCTGCCTCCTATGCCGTCAGGGTTTTGCTTTCCATTGCTGTAATCGACATCAAATTGGCAGAGGAATATCTCCGGTGAATCAAGATGTTCCCAACTTAAATCCGCAAAATAATCGCCGGAATACATATAACGAAGCGGAGCCGAAAGCATCGTCCATTCATTCCGTTCCACGTTAAAATCAACAAAGGCGTAACGGTATTCCAGCTTGTGTATTTTCCCGATTGAAGAACAGTCTCCAAAAGTAATATCGCGGCATTTTTCCTTTTCCGTCAATACCGGGTAGTTGGCAGCACTATCGGATAAGAAAACATTTGTACACCATCTCGGATAAGTAGTACTCTCTCCGGTGTCGGAAATCCAGTTGTCAATGTTTCTCCAGTTGCTATCTCCTGCGTTCGCGATCCAAGTCGTATGAGCCGGATAAACGTTGAGTGACAGGTTCTTAACCACCTTTTGGGTTAGACTGTCAACCAGCTGATATTGTACAATACCCGCAGTATCCGGATGGAATATTATAGTATCGGCTGAATGCCGTGTTGTTACCTTGTTCCCGTTTCTGTATAACAAATATTTATTATCAGGAATATAATCATCACCTGAAATAACAACCGTTGCAGGACACAGGCGGCAGGTAGCATCGTAGTCGTAAATAAAACCGCAAGCCGGAAGCCCGTCGTCTCCAACTAAATTATCATTGCTTGAGCAGCATATATCCGAACAGTCAGGAGTACCATCGCCATCACTGTCCGGACGGATAAAGGCATTATATACCTCATAATCACCCAGCAAGTCAGGAAGTAATCCGCCTAAGGCAAATTGTATTTCGTCAAAAGGTAGTGTTGTCAAAAATGATAATGAGGCTTTTTTCTTCACCTCATTGCCTGCGCCAAGTGCCGCAAGATTCAGCAATGAAGCGTTGGTGCCGGAAACCGTTTCCTGTTTCACTCCGTTCAGGTAGGTATTAATACTTATGCCTGCCAACAGATTCGCATTGAGCAGTCCGAGTACCCCGGGAGGAGGTGAAAATGTAAAACCAGCCTGATGCGCTCCGACAATGACTTGAGGAGTGCGTACCGAAACAGAGGCAATCGTATTATCATTACCTGCGCCAAGAGCACCAAGAAGGGCACCCAGGTCAAGACCGACCGGCAAACGGATTATGGTAGAGTCGTTCAAATCATCGTCTATCAAATTACCGACATTGAATATTTCACAACCGACACATAATGTACTTGTAATCCCGCTGTTTGCGTATGAAATGTCTGCCCGGTAGTCGCTTTCTGCCTGCAGATATTGCGTGCAATCACCTTCTTCGGCCTGACTGCAGTCGCTGTTTGCCGGTTGCTGATAGGCATAGTACACATGTAAGCTTTGGTCAAGCAAACCTACATTCAGCAGATTTCCCTTCACCAGCACAATCGCATCAAATGGCTTGGTTGTTACGAAATCAACGCGCCGTTGACCGTCTGCCGCATCCAGCAGTTCCGCACCAAGCAACCCTGCTTCCTGATTACTGCCAACCGAAGCTCTCTCCTGCAAGGTTCCGCCCAAATAAGTACGAATCTCTAACCCTTGCAGCAAATCAAGATTCAGCAAGCCGCCTGTACTTCCGACAACAAATCCGGCTCTGGCTCCCGCCGGATACGTCCGGCTATTGTCGCGTACACCGACAATCGCAGTTCTACCGATTAACCCTAAATCAATCAAATCGCCATCTTCCATATAGTTGGATAAATCCTTATCAATTACCGCAACATGATTTCCGGAATTTTCTCCGGTTAAATTATCCAGACAAAGCACACATCTTATATCCGGAGGAGTAAAGAAAGTTACATTGCGACCGACAATAGGGACATTGCAGGCGGTATTTTGAATCACATCCCGGCGAATGATATTTACCGTATCGGAACATGCCGTACCGGAGAATACTTTTATGGTATAAGTACCGGGGAGAGTCATTCCCGTTATGGATCCGGCTGTGTTAATAGCAGCATTACTTCCGGAAGGTGCTTGAAGGATGCTCCAGCTATATCCGCTGCTTAATCCGAGAGCAGCTCCCAAGTCATAGCTTTCAGGGTCTTCCGAACATAAATAAACATCCGTACCGGCATTAACAGAACAGACATCGCACTCATCCGGAATGCCATCGCCGTCACTGTCCATATTGTCATTACCGTTGTTGCATATATCCAAAGGATCATAAACACCATCCCCATCGCTGTCAATATAAGCGAAAGCATAATAGACATTAATAGCAGAAAGACCTAGTACTCCGGCAGCTCCTCGAATGGTTATTTCAGTGCATGGCGCGGTCGTAGTAAAACCAATGTATTGCTTGTCGCCTAATAGAGATAAACCCAGCAAACCGGCTCCGCTGTTGTTATCTCCTCCATTGGTTTCAACGATAATTCCACCACCAAGCAGATTTAATGAAACGGATCCAATCACAAAGCCTACCTGAGATCCTGCGGGAATTGATATTTTAGATTTTACCGTGATTTCACCCGATACCCTTATACCCAGCAAAGAACCGGAAGTAATGGTAGCACTATTATCCAGATTACTGTCAATAACACGCCCTTCACTACTAACAAATCCTCCATTTTCCACTGCTACCGAAGGACTAAAACGGCTGGTGCTTATCATCGGTTCCTCTGCCAACGGACAACCGGGAGCAGGTTCTACAAATGCGTAATGAATTGCCAAAGAAGAAAGTAAACTGCTATTAACACCTGTTGTTACCAGTTCTATTTCGTCAAACTCTTCTTCCGTTTCAATATATATTTCTTGCAAACCGGTAGGCGATAATTCACTTACGCGGATTATAGAAACAAGTTTGGAATCTCCTGTTTCCTCGTTATTCAAATAAGTCCTTATGCGAAGATTATTTTGCAACAAATCTAATAAACCATTTAAAAGGTCAAGATCCAGGAGGGAACCATTACCCAGCAATCCGCTTAAGGTTCCGTCGTTCAGCTTTATCATAAAACCGGCACGGGTACCTGCCGGATAAGACTGTTTCAAATCGCGAATAGAAACCACAGGACTTATAACATCAACACTCGCCAATTGAGTAATAGCGATAGAATTACTAAGGTCGCCGTCAACCAGTTTTTTTATTTCGGCTCTTCCATCTAACAAAGACACATTTAAGCCAAGCAAACCGATTAATCCACTTACGTCATTATCGACCACTCTTCCGGGTCCCACTAACGGGATTTTACACGGATTGCCCGTAGGGACTTGCGCACTCGCCTTTCCGGCAAACATAAACAACGGGATAAGAAAACTTATCCAAAACAATCTTGAAATTTTCCGAATAGAAAATTTCTTTCTCCTTTTTTGTGAAATTACCATAATTAAAGTTTATTATTAAAGTTATTTTTATTTGCTATGAGATAAAATCAATATTCTTTCTCATAAATTTTTTTTAATTAAACATTTCGTTCCACGTTATTGTTTCTTATATTTTGTTAATTATTAATAATAATTAAAACAAGACATAACATATTAATTAAAAAAAATCAAGCGGAATGAAAATTATAACTATCAATAACAAAAATTTACTTTCCGGAATAAAGCGACTCAAACCTGAATCCGAAATAAGCGGGAATTAAAAAGCTGTTTGAGTTAATTATGCGCATCAGGAGTTGAAGACAGCCGCAGGAACATATAGGACAATCACTACCTGGAGGCAAAATTTGTAAGCTGTTCTGCTTCTCAGGCAGTGTTATTTATGGCATTTTACCTTAAGGTATTGACCATAAGGTTATGAAAATTAAGCCCACGGACTATCGCCGATATATCTCCCTATCCAAAAATCAGATTATTATAAAACTTTTCAAACAAAAGTTATGAATGGCAAAAAATATATTTTGCGAAAAAATCGTATATTTACAAGCCGATTTTTAAAACACAAATTTAAGTACCATGAAACACAAAATTACCCTAAAACTTTTTTTATGCCTCCTGCTTTTTTTATCGGGACAATGTTTTGCCCAAAAGTATGAGGCGGAAGATGCAACTCTAAGCGATGGAGCAGGAAAAAGAAATTCAGCCGCAGCTTCCGGAGGTTCTTATGTTGCAATGGAAGGCGGCAATATGTCATTCTCCGTCCAAGTTCAAGAAGCCGGAGTTTATGACATGAAAATTGTTTTTTCTCAAACATACGATGCAGCTAAAACTCAAAATTTAGTGATAAACGGAGCGCCTTTCGGAGGAGTTACTTTCCAAAGAACCGGTACCGGAAATCCTGTATTTGCCGATATAACCACCGTTATAAGCCTTACAGCCGGAGCAAACACGATTGCAATTACCAACTCATGGGGATGGGTAGATATTGATTATATCGAACTTTCAAAACACCAGGCTACGCCTTTTACCATTGTTGCCGACCCGGTAACTCCGGAACCAACCCAAAGCGCAGTAAAACTTTACTCATTCCTGCGGGATAATTTTCAACAAAAGACAATCAGTGGCGTAATGACAGGGAATATCTTAAATGGAAATACGCCGCTGCCGCTATTTCAACAGGAAGAAATCGTTTATATTCACAATTCTTCGGGTAAAAGACCTGCATTGGTCGGATTTGATTTTATGCACTCGACAGGAAGAGGTTCTGAGGGCGTTTGGTTCAAAGCCTATTCGGATGCAACACTTTCGATGGCAACCGAACTTTGGGAAGAGGGAGGTATTCCCGCATTTTGCTGGCATTGGAAAGACCCGCTTCAAAACCAAGAGTCATTTTATACCGAAGAAACGACCTTTGACTTGACAACCGCTTTTACCAATTCAAATTGTACCGATTGGAATCCCAACTCGGTAGCTTACAAAGCCATTATTAAAGACATCGACATCGTTGCCGGCTTGCTGAAACAGTTACAAGATAAAGGTATTGCCGTTTTGTGGCGTCCAATACACGAAGCAAGCGGCGGATGGTTCTGGTGGGGAGCAAAAGGCGCAATTCCCTTTAAAGCCCTTTACAAATTAATGTTTGACCGTATGGTAAACCAACACGGATTGCATAACCTGATTTGGGTATGGAATTCCGATGGCGTAGACGCTGATTGGTATCCGGGCGATGACTACGTAGATATTATCGGACGCGACTTTTACTATTACCCTCGCGTGAAAAACCATTCTTCTCTTATCGGGGAATTTGAAACGCTCAAAAACGTTTTCGGCACGAATAAAATAATTACATTGGCAGAGAACGGCTCCATACCATATCCTGCCGGAATGCAGGCTGACAATGCCAACTGGTCATACTTCATGCCTTGGTACGGCGATTATGCGAGACCGGTCGGAGGATCAAACGATAACATTGGCTCCGATTGGAATTTAATTATGAATGATGACTATATTATCACATTGGAAGATATGCCGGGTTGGGAAAATTATTTAACAAGCGTAGAAAACAATAAGCCAGTTAGCGAAACTATGGTTTACCCAACAAAAGTAAAAGATGTGATTTACGTAGTCAGTCCGGAGTCCAGCTATTCGATTTCCATTACGGATGCCGCAGGCAAGTTGATTTCCTTCTTTCCATCGGCAAGCGAAACAACTACTATTTTTTGCAGCAACTGGAATCCGGGAGTTTTTTATGTTTCCGTTATTTCCGGCAACGAAAAAAAAATATTTCCCATAATCAAATAAATTAATCGAAAATCAGTTTATTAATATATTAACGCGAAGGACGCAAAGTCGCAAAGACGCAAAGGATAATTAGCTTTGCGACTTTCGTGCCTTTGCGTTCTCCGCGTTTAATAATAAAACTTAAAATAAAAATACATGACAGAAGGAAAAACGCTCGGCTTAATTGCCGGCAACGGGATGATGCCGGTCGAAATTATCAGACATTGCAACAAGCATAACATTCCCATTTTTGTAATAGGGTTGGAAACATTCGCCAACGAAGAACAACTGAGTGAAGCTCCCCATATATTTGCCAAAATAGGCGAAGCAGGTAAAATGATGAAAGCATTGCGCGAGCACAACGTACACGATATTGTGCTGGCAGGCGGTATCAAGCGTCCTTCGTTCAAAGAGCTGATTCCCGATTGGGAAGGGATAAAGATTGTCGCCAAGCTGGCAATGAAAAGCATGAGCGATGATAATCTTTTCCGTGCCGTGATGGACGAAATTGAAAAACGCGGATTCAAGGTGGTGGGCATCGAAGAGGTGGTTCCCGAAATGCTTTTCCAGGAAGGTGTTTACGGTAAAGTGAAGCCAAGCAAGGAAGATATGAGCGACATTGAGCGCGGCTGGACGGTTGCAAAAGCCATTGGTGCAGTGGATGTCGGTCAGGCAGTGGTCGTGCAGGAAGGACTGGTACTGGCAATGGAAGCAATTGAAGGGACGGATGCGGTACTCTCGCGTGCTGCTTCATTGCGCAAAGATGGGAAAAAACCGGTTATGGTAAAAGTGCTGAAACCAGGACAGGATATGCGCGTTGATTTACCGGCTATCGGGCTGCAAACCATAGAATTGTTTATAAAATACGGTATCGGCGGTATCGCTGTAGAAGCAGGAGGCATCTTGTTAATCGAGAAAGATGCAGTAATTAAAAAAGCGGATGAAAATGGGATTTTTATTATTGGGTTGAAAAAATAGCCCGGTAAAAAACGATAAAATTTTTATATGCTTATCAGCCATATTACCCCTAATAATGATTATTTTCCACAAAGACACAAAGAACACAAAGTTTTTTTATGACCTTTGTGTTCTTTGTGTCTTTGTGGGAAATAATCATTCATTGCATGGCTTACATTATTTATTGTTCCTTTTGTGCGTCTTTTTTCTAAAATCAAGGAAAAAGGATGCAAAGGACGGTCGAATATCTACCTGAATATTGTGCTTTGGTACATACCTTGCCTGATTCCATTGTCATTTTTTACTTTTTTCACGGTAACGTCGGAGTGGTACGAGAAAAATAGATCGACATTCGCAGAATTAATTTTTACTATGTTTTGGATAGACATTCTTCTGATGATCCCGGTTATGTGGCTTGTTGCGCATTTTGTGAGAAAGTGGAAGGGGTTGGCTGAGGAGTAATAAAATATGCTATTTTATTTTTGATTAAAAATGATTATTTTTGAGTCGCTAATTTTTAATTAAAAAATTACGATTATGGGAAAATACACGAAAGAAGAGTATGCTTTAGCTAAAAAGCAAAAGTCAGAGTTATTGAAATTAATTTTGAAAAAATCGGGTGTAGCTCACCGGGATATTATTGATTTTGCAGAACAGCAATTTATTAAGGCAAATCTTGATTTGGTAACGCCTGCCGAAAGAGTGCGTTTTGATAAATTGGTATTTTAAATTATGAATCATAAAGTTATACGGATTTATGTTGACACTAATGTGTTAATCAACTATTGTACAGGACAAAAGGAGGACATAGAAGCATTAAATTATATTTTCTCGAAACATCGTAAAGAGGTGCTTTTTACTTCCTCATTGGCAGTAGTGCAAACAATCAGCAAATTACAAGCCGGAAGTAAACTGTATAGCCGGAAAGCATACTCGCGAGCAACCACCATTGAAAAACTTGAAGAAATATTGTCAAAGTTTACTGTGGTGGATTTGTCTTTTCCCGATATTAAGGAAAGTTTTAATTTTAAAAACAGCGATATTGAGGATAGTGTTCATTTTGTTTTAAGTCAAAAAGTAAAATGTGATGCTATTTTTACAAACAACAAAAAGGATTATGTCTTTTTTAATGATGTAACTTCATTTGACAACAAACTACGGTTTATAAAGGCAATTATAAGTTAAATTTTAATGAATTAAATTATATACTTGAATGAAGATATACCTCATAGTCGGCGAGCCTTCGGGCGATATATTAGCCTCGCGCTTGATAACGGCAATACGCAAAAAACATCCCCAAGCCGAATTTTCCGGCATTGGCGGCGAAACGATGAAAGCCGAAGGATTCAACTCCCTCTTCAACATCAAAGACCTTTCGGTTATGGGCTTAATGGAAGTTATTCCGAGATTGCCCGTCATTTTACGACACCGGAAAGAGGTGTTGAGCGACATTGAAAAGATACAGCCGGATGTCATTGTAACGGTCGATAACTGGGGATTTGTCAATTCAATTCTGAAAAACCTGAAAAAGAGAGGAAGTAAAATTCCGAAAGTCCATTACGTTGCCCCGCAAGTTTGGGCGTGGAAAAAAGGACGTGCCAAAAAAGCGGCACAGATTATGGATTATTTGATGACTCTTTTGCCTTACGAACCGCCTTACTTTGAAAAATACGGCTTGGATTGCACTTTCGTAGGACATCCGGTTATTGAAAATACGACTGACCTTCCAACGGATATTGCCCATCTGCGTAAACAAACCGGCATTCCTGAAAATGCGCGAGTATTATGCGTATTGCCCGGTAGCCGGCACAACGAAGTAAGTAAGCTTGCGCCTATTTTTATCAATAGCATAAAACGAATATCAAAAGAGATTCCGGACTTGTTTTTGCTGATACCTTCGGTAGAAGCAATGAAGGATGAAATAGATGAACATTTTAAAAACAGCGGCATTCCTTACCGGTTGATTCTCGGACAAAAAGCACGCTACGAAGCGTTCTGCATGAGTGAATTTGCCCTTGCGGCATCGGGTACGGTTTCGTTGGAATTGACTGCTTGCGGCACTCCACATGTTGTTGCTTACACGTTTAATCCACTGACAAATGCGCTTGCCGACCTGTTGGTTACGGCAAAATACGCCAATTTGATAAACACGCTGGCAGATGATTTTATCATTCCCGAATTTATACTGAACGATTGTAAAACCGGACTCATCGTACCGGAAGTACTCTCTTTCATGCAAAGCAAAGAGAAATGCCAAGCACAAATAACACAAGCCAAAGAGCAATTGGCAAAATTGAAACCGGCAGATAAGCAGCCTTCCGAAAAGGCAGCGGAGGTAGTGTTAAAGGCAATTCAAAGGTCGAAATAACCTGTGTCAATTACTCTCTGCAACAGGTATTCCTTCTTCTTCCACAGGTATTTCAATCACCTCTACACCAGTATCAAACGTTTCTGTTTCCGGTTGAACTTCTTCTTCAGTTGGAGCAGGGGCTGGTTGAGTTTCTGAGGCTGGTTGAACAACCGGCTCCGTTTTTTTCTTTCCACCGAATACGAAATTAATTCCGAAAGAAACACTTGTTGTTTTTGTACCGGTTGGTATCAATATTCCATTACCTTTGGCATATCTCAGCGGGATATTGTCGGCACAGATGAACAAATTGAGTGGTCCTGCATTCACATTCATCCCAAATCCGACATTGCTCCATTTGCCGTTCAACAGGGAGTAGTTTGCCGAGACGGCAAGCGGGCGAAATGGACGGTAATTAGCCGAAAGTATAAAATCCTGAAACCATTCCTTTTTTGCAATGTCCGTTTTTGAAAGGAATCCAAAACCTAATCGATCTTTCAAAATGCTATATTCCACTCCGGCGAAAATTTTGGCAGTCAGGGATGTGGAATAAGATTTCGGGGAGTTTTCGACCACATACATATTTTGCAGCATATCGCGGTACTCTTCCCAATAGTCAATCGAATCGTTATTCACATCATACACAATACCGTCAAATTCAAAATCATTCCCTTTGTTTACCTTGTTGAGGGCTTGGTTCCACTGGATAAACCCAAGGTCAACCACGCTTGCCGAAAGTTGCAAGTTTTCGAGGAAGTTATAGGTTACCCCCAAGTCGCCCGCCAGTCCAACTCCGCGGATAATAGAGGTATTGTCTCCTTCAAAACTCATGCCGTCGAAAACGGAACCGTTTTTAGTCTTAAATTCCAAGCCGGGAGCAGTACCATACAACCGGCTTTCGCCTTGTAACAGCCATCGTTCTTTACTGACATTGAGCGACATATCGCCACAGTATCCTTCCAAATTAGCATGCCCTAAAAGTAATTTGATTTTTGCCCCGAAATTCAGTTTCTCATTGTAATCATAGGAGGATCCGAGTGCGATTTGCGTATAAGCAGTAGCCGAAAGCGACAAGCTTCGCAGATTAAATTCAGTTTCCCCGTTCTCATCCTCCACTCCTCTGAAAAAGAGCGTAGGAACGGATTCCGGCAGTATAAACTGACCTTCGACTTTGGTCGAAACATCAAAAGTATAGTAAGACTTTTTGTGTCGAAAACCGAAAGAGAGCAATGAGGTGCTGACTTCCGAATAGAAGCGTGTATTTTTCCGGAGACTGCTCAGGAAATTATCCACCCCGTCCTTCACTTCCGGGTGCAGGAAAGAGACTGTTTGCTTTTGCCCGTCTATTGTCCGGCCATAAAAAACATCCGAAAAAGTCAACGAGTTATTTCCAACAGAAAAACTCAGCGATGACAACACGGGAAAACCGATGTAGAAGTTATGCCGCGGTTGAAATGCAGGGTTAAAATTGTGCTGCAAAGGATTATCCTTCATAAAATACATCACGGTAGTTTGTTGCTGCCCGAAAATCTTTTGTCCTATCCCGATAACTCCACAGAAAGTCAATATAATGGCTATTCTTTTCATTCTTCTTACTGTTTATTAAAACTCATCATCTTATCACTCAATTTGATTCCTCCCTTGAGATAAAAGCTCATTTTCGCTTCCAAGAAGTTGTCGGAGGTTATCTTTACCGAATTTGCCTTATTATCTACATTCACTTTATAGTTTACCACAAGGTGCTTGCATTGTTTAATATCGCCGGTCATGGAACTGTTTAGCTCAATTTGCAGGTTGGTTGTCTTTATTTTGTTTTTGTCCACTACGCTACTGGCCGGATTAACAGCCGCCGCATCAACTTTTACAATTTCCAGATTCTTTTTCAATGCCTGATTTTCGATAATAACAGAATTACCGAGCGAATCAAGAAACGAAAAATTCACATCAACGCCCAGCGGCAATCCGTTTGTCAAGTCGAAATAGATAATTGCTTTATCCAAGTCGACATCACTGGTGACTAAATCACCCAAATTAATATCGGTAATCGTATCTGCCAGCCGAATAAACGAACCTTTTTTAAACCACGCCGGAAGCTCTACGCCAAAATTTACATCAATAAAAGCACCGCCGGCAAAAACCGAGGCATTCAATTCCGTACTTTTACCCGGAGTTCCGATTTCAAACCCATAGTTAAAATTCAACGAATCGGGAAATGTCGCCAATACTTCATCCAAATTGACATTTTTATTGTCCAAGTTAGCAGCTGCCATCCCATCCTTGAATTGTACTGAATAGGATGGTTCTTTTTTGCCATTTACAGTAAATTCTGCAGTTACATCACTTTTTCCGCCAATAGTCTGAATCGAATCAATAGAAAAAACGGCAGGCAACTTTAAATTTGTCATCGCCTCAAGTGATAGCTTAGGATTTTGAAGGAGCAGATTTATATCTTCTTTTTTTACACCGTCGAAAAGGTCGATAACTACCTTTTCACTTTCACTTGGATATTTGAAATAACCCCACGCCGACAGGAAAGGAAAATTCTGAATCAATGGCTCAACCGAAAAATTAATGTAAGAATCTTCGTTGAGCAGCCCCGTCCCGCCCGATACGGAAACTTCAAAAGTAAATGCCAAATCTTCTTCTTTGGTAAAGTCAATCACGCAGTTGTTCAAATCAATGAAGTTTTCCCTGTTTACATCAAGTGTATCAGGAGGTAACTTTCTACCGTCCGGTTTATGAACTTCAGGTGGGAAATGCAAGATTATCTTTACGTTACTCGCATCGTTCAACAAATTTTGCTCAATCATTATTTTCAACTGTCCGGCACTTATTAAAACACTGTCGATCTGTTTTTCCTCATCATCCAATTCACCAAAATCCAACCGTTCTTGAAATTTCATTGAACCTTCATCTATCAGTAATTGCAAGTCGGGACTTTGGGCGGTGAATAGCGTATCAAACCGTTTAAACCTGAATTTTACCGGTTCAAGTTCAATTTGTATCGTATCGTCGTATCGAAAGTAGAGCAGATGGTCTTCCGGAGACTCTTTCAACAAACCGGTATTAACATTCATCTTTGCCAACAAGTCGGAAATCGTAATTTTTGAAGAACCAACCGGACCGACCAACGTGGCAGGAAAATTCACGTCTGAGGAAAATTCACCCAAATCATAGCTGTCGTCTATACAGGAAATCATTCCAACCGACAGTAACAAAGTAAGAAATAGGCAATTGTACACTTTTTTCATACGAAAATATTTATTTTTAATATTAAGAATGTATAGAGCCTGCAAGCATTTTTATTCTCTTATGGAACATTAGTTCATGCAGGTTTCATTATACACATTTCTATTAGAATAATTCGCAAAGTTAATTCTAATATTATAATTTAGCGTTATTTTGATTGTATTTTTGCATTAATTTGTAAACAAATATCTGTTGGAGAACAGCCTCAATAGCCGTTCTGCACGTGTTCGCTTCTGAAAATACTTGTATACATTTGTGATATAACATAAAATTGAATCTGTAAATTTTATTTATCCAACCGGTAAGTGGAATGCCGTAAATATCACTTTTTTGATAATAAGTACATTAGGTACATCTCCTAAATTAGTTTATACTATTGAGTTCTGAAAATCCTTATGAATAAAGGATTTATAAAACAGAAATAATATAAAACGTCATAATAATCAATAATATAGGCTTTTTTGCAGTCTCTTCTTGATTTATATGCGGCACTTGAACCGGAATATTAGTTAATTATTTCCCACAAAGACACAAAGCCCACAAAAAACTTAGTGTTCTTTGTGTCTTTGTGGGAAACTTCTATCTTTTTTCTAAATATAAACGAATTAAGAAGACATACTTATCAGATTAATAAATTTGTTTCGGAGTCTTTCTAATCTTTCCTTTTTTGAACAGGCACAGTCTATAAATTTTTTAATAAAGATATACAAATTTCTAATATCACAATTCAATATCGTTTTTTAATTGTATTTTTGGGCAAAGTTTGGCAAATAAAAATACATTTGTCCAATAATCACAAATAATCAACACAATGAGTGGTAACAAAACGGAAAAGAATAAACAACACATATTAGACAGCCGTTATATGCGAATGGCTAAGATATGGGCAGAAAATTCTTATTGTGTTCGCCGGCAAGTAGGTGCGCTGATAGTCAAAGACAAGATGATTATCTCCGATGGATACAATGGGACACCATCCGGATTTGAAAATATCTGCGAAGATGAAAATAACGCAACAAAACCATACGTTTTACATGCCGAAGCGAATGCTATTACTAAAGTAGCCCGCTCAAACAACAGCAGCGAGGGGGCAACGCTCTACGTAACGGCATCACCATGCATCGAATGTTCCAAGTTAATTATCCAGTCGGGCATCCGGCGAGTAGTCTATTCCGATCTTTATCATCTGACAGACGGTTTAGAACTGCTCGAAAAGGCAGGAATAGAAGTGGTTCAAATTTTATCTTAAAAATAATGAAAAAAGTTATCATCTCATTATGCATCGCGTTAGCAGTTATGACCGGCTTTGTAATCGGAAAAATCATTACGGAAAGATCGCTCGCAAGTATGCTTGACCGCTCGCAAGTCTCTTCAGGCGGAAAAATTGATGCAATTTTAAATATCATCAACAGACAATACGTTGATACGGTAGATGTTTCCGGATTAATTGAGAGTGCTGTCCCGAAAATCCTCTCCGGATTGGATCCACATTCTACCTACATTCCAGCAAGCGATTTACAATCGGTCAACGAAGAGCTGGAAGGCAGTTTCAGCGGCATCGGGGTACAGTTTAATATCCAACATGATACGGTCATGATTGTCGGTGTAATTAGCGGCGGACCATCAGAGAAACTGGGAATCCTGCCGGGCGACCGCATTATAACCGTCAACGACTCTCTTTTCGCCGGTAAAAACATAACCAACGAGAAGGTAATGAAAAACCTGCGCGGACCCAAAGGTACTATTGTCAACATAGGGATTCAGCGGGCAGATGAAAAGGAGTTGCTTCCATTTGCTATTGTGCGCGGCGATATTCCGGTGTCAAGCATTGATATTGCCTACCTGATTACGGATGAAACCGGCTTCGTTAAAGTGAGCAAATTTGGAGAAAATACCTATGAGGAATTTTTTAAGGCGCTGAACAACCTTAAAAAAGCGGGAGCGGCGAAGTTTATTATCGACCTGCGCGGAAACTCCGGCGGATACCTCAATGCCGCTATTCAGATGATTAACGAATTTCTCGAAGAAGGGGAATTAATCGTTTACACGCAAGGAAAATCGGAACCCCGGCGGGATGCTTTTGCCTCCGGAGCGGGACTTTTCCAGGAAAACCCGATAGTCGTCTTGATTGATGAATGGTCTGCCTCGGCAAGCGAGATTTTTGCCGGAGCGATTCAAGATAACGATCGCGGCTTAATTATTGGGCGTCGTTCATTCGGCAAAGGGTTGGTGCAGCAGCAAATTGAACTAAGCGATGGTTCTGCCATTCGCCTTACGATCTCACGTTATTACACTCCATCAGGCAGGTCAATCCAAAAGCCATATACTGACGAGAGCGACTACGAAAACGACATCATGAACCGCTACCTGCACGGCGAATTGGATACGCAAGACAGCATCCATGTAGATAAAGCCGATTCAATAGAGTACCGCACCATTAAAAAAGGCAGAGTCGTGCACGGTGGAGGCGGTATTATGCCCGATATTTTTGTCCCACGCGATACACTTGGTATGACTTCTTACTTTAACAAAGTGAATAACAGCGGATTACTTTATGAATATTCGTTTAAATATGCCGACCAAAATCGTGCAAAGTTAAAATCATTTGCCGATTACAATGCATTGAAAAGTTATTTGGAAACGCAAAATCTGGGCGAATTATTTGCCTCCTTTGCCACCGGCAAAGGAATCCGTCGCAACCCATACCTTATATCCAAATCAAACGAGCTAATCGAAAACAGACTCAAAGCATATATTGTGCGGCATATTTTCGGCGATGAAGGCTTTTACCCGGTTCTTCACCAAAAAGACAGTACGGTAAAACGTGCGGTAGAGGAACTTTCTTCCCTCTAAAAAGCTGCTTCAATTACCAAGCATATTTCTTTGGCATACTACGACAAACGAAACAAGGACGAAAGGTTAATAATTTCGTCCTTGTTCTCTTTTCGTTCTTGTTATTCGCTTGCTACTCCCGCGCGTTTTCTTTTGTGTTTGCCAATTTCGTATTCAGCTTTATCCTGAAGATATTCTATCTCGTTTTTACCTGTATCAACCGCATTTTTAAATTTTTTCTTTGTTTTAAACGCAAAATTGTGCATACTGTCCGAAACACTGTCGAAATATCCCCTTTCATAAGCCGCTTTCGCCAAACAGGCTAACGCGATTCCCACTGTGGCACCAAGTGCAGTGCCTAAAACTATCTTTTTCATAATCGCAAAATTTATTATTGTTTTTAAAATTAAAAAACTGTGAAACTTACAATTTATCAACCTCACATTCTATACAATGTAACAATAGTATTCCATTATTTGTTCTTTAAATAATCTATGAAACTCAAAAACCACACAAATATATTGGCCGGAATCATCTATATTTAGACATTTAAAGATAGATATTAGGTAATGATTTCTACCAACATATTGCCCCTAACAGATTAGCAACGTTATTTTTCAATACTCGCTTCAATATTTTGACGATGTACCTATTACTAAAATTATCTATATTTGCCTAATAATTTAGGGACACAAATCAAATATTTGGTTTACAAGATATTACAAAAATAATTTCTGAAAAAATATTTATTTCATACTCTGATGAATTTCTGAACATTCTCAACTTTCTTTTTGTTTCATATAAAACGAAAAATTTATGTACAAACTAATTTTAGTCCGCCACGGCGAGAGCGTTTGGAATTTGGAAAACCGGTTTACCGGCTGGACAGACGTTGACTTATCCGGAAAAGGGATAGAAGAGGCTCGTAATGCAGGACAGTTATTAAAAAAATCGGGTATCCGCTTTCAAGTTTCCTGTACTTCGGTGCTGCGAAGAGCCATTGCTACGCAGTTTTATCTTGCTTCGGAAGCCGGTTTATTGTGGATTCCAAATACACAAAGCTGGCGCTTGAATGAACGTCATTACGGTGCTTTGCAAGGGTTAAACAAGGCTGAAACAGCCCAAAAATACGGTGATGAGCAGGTTAAAATATGGCGAAGAAGTTTCGATACGCCGCCGCCCCTGCTAGATGAAGAAGATACGCGTCATCCAAAATTTGAAGAAAAATATCGTCGCTTAGCTCCCGCTATTCTCCCGTTAGGCGAATCATTGAAGCAGACGGTTGAAAGGGTTTTACCATTTTGGGAAGACACAATTGTACCGTCTTTAACAGAGGGAAAAACCGTTTTAATAACTGCCCACGGCAACAGTCTCCGGGCACTGGCCAAACATCTCGAAAAGATAAGTGATGAAGATATTGTAAATCTTGAAATCCCGACCGGCGTACCGCAAATCTATGAGTTAGATGAAAACTTAAATCCGCTGAATCATTATTATTTGTAGAGCAAATTTTGACATTGAAGCAAAAAAACATACATTTGCTACCAATGTTAAAATTGTATGCTAAGCAAAAATAAAATAAAACAAATACTGTCCCTTTCCCGCAAAAAAGAGCGGGATGAAACGCTGTTATTTGTGGCGGAGGGGAATAAAATTGTGGCAGATTTACTACCACTGTTCCGCTGTCAAACGTTGGTCGTAACGAAAGAATTTCAGGAAACGCTTTCCGGCTTTCAAGCCGGAGAGGTAATTATAGCTACAAAAGAAGAGATAAAAAAGGCATCACAGCAAAGTGCCCCCCAATCGGTATTAGCCGTTTTTTACCAGCAGAAATACAACTTGGATACGACTTCGCTGAAAAATAAATTTTCCATTATGCTGGATACAATCCAAGACCCCGGCAATTTGGGAACAATTATCCGGATTGCCGATTGGTTTGGCATTGAGGAAATTATTTGTTCCAATGAAACGGTTGATGTCTATAACCCCAAAACCATTCAAGCAACGATGGGAGCAATCGGCCGGGTACGCATTCATTACTGTGATTTGAACGATTTGCTTGACAAGACTCCTGATGTTCCGCTATTCGGAACTTTTTTAGAAGGTGAAAATATTTACAAAACCACCCTTCCGGCCAACGGTATTCTCCTAATGGGTAATGAGGGCAAAGGCATATCCGACCGGTTAAAATCGCGCGTAACTCAGAATTTGTTTATTCCTAATTTCCCTGCCGGCAGAGAAACTTCCGAATCGCTTAATGTAGCGGTGGCTACGGCTATTGCTTGTTCGGAGTTTAGGAGGAGAATTCAGTGAAAAGAGTCATTAACAGGGTTATATCCCATTGTTTTACTTTTCTCTTCTACTTTAAAGTCTTTTATTTTTGTTGAGAAATTTTTCAATAAACTGCGTTTTGCTTTTCTATACGTCCCGTTGTCTTTAGGATATGTAGAAAAAACAATAGCGCCTCTTATGCGTTTATTTTTTAAATACCCCTGTGTATAAAACATATCTATTGAACAGCCTATTTGTTCTACGGCATGTTTTATATCAACTCCTTTTAATTCTACAAACACATAAGTAAGTTCCACATTGGAAAAATTCTTATAAATGAATAAATAATCACACTTGTTTGTTGTAGTGCTGCAATCCAAACATCCGTCAATTTTAATTTTATCAATTTGTGATACATTTATTTCAGGGTCAATGTAAAATTTCCTTTTATTTTCGGAAACAGACAATCTTGCCTGACATTTACATTTGGAAAACTCTAATCGTTTTTCAAATGAACTTTCATTCTTCAGTAAATCTTTGTTAAAACATTTACAACTCATTATTTTCTAAATCCCATAAATCATTAAACAATTTACTTGAACTATTTGAGGCTTCGTCAATGTATTCTGCTCCAACCGACTTGTTTTCACTATCAATAATGTCTTTTACAACACCATCGGCAGCAAAATAGTGAGAAGAGACTTCATTGAAATCAACCAAAGCCATAGACGGTAATAACTTGGCAAGCTTAGTATCAATGCCTTTTCGGTTTCTTGATATTTCATTTGCGTAAATTAAATTATCCAACGTTGATAATATATAAGGGCTGTGAGTTGTGATAACAATTTTACTGTCAGACTTTCTCATTTTTTTCATCATCCATTCGACCAGGGAAACTTGCGTGGTTGGAAACAAATTTAATTCAGGTTCTTCTACAATAAACAGACGGCCTTTAGAGTCGTCTATGTAATGATTAAATACTATCCACAACGGCATTATCGTCTGTATTCCACTTGAAGACTGAGAAAACATTATTTTTTTATTGTCACTTTTTAGCAAAACCTTATCTCCTGTTTTTTCGAAAGAAATCTTGATATTAAGAACGTCAATATCAATGTTCCTGTTTTTTTCTCTTGCATTTTCATATAAACTACCAAAATCTTTAATACAGAATGGGATTGTACCTCCTAATTGTAAAATAGAAAATATACTGTTTGTAAAAGTTGAAATCAATAATCTTTCAGCAGGAATGTATATTGGCGAATATTTATCATAAATGCTTTTTAATAAATTAGGCTTAACAATATCTAAATAAATGGAGTCGATATAATTATCCGAAAATTGCTGATTTATTATCAAATTAACAATTGGGGTAAGTATTTGGGGGATTTCTTTTTTCTCTTTAAACTTTTGAATAAAATCAAGAGGTTTGGCCTCATTAGCTAACTTCATCAACTCTGCGTCATCATCGTTATAATTACTGATAAATTTATCTTTCGTAATCTCCCAATGATATTTTTCATCTTGATATTCAATGACAGTAGATGATTCAAAGTTAAAATTAATGTTGTATTTTTCCAACAGAGTTGTAAAAGATTTAAAATCTCCGTTTTTAATCGCAAAAAAAACAACCGAGTTGAATATTGCAATCAATTTTGCAGCAGTACTTTTTCCGCTTGAAGTGTCTCCTATAAAAATATTGTATTTTTTTATTTCAATGTCAGCTTCTTTTATTGCACCAAAATTGATTATTTTTAAGTGTTCCATAATTCCGTTAGTATCTTTCTTTATATAAAGCCGTGCAACAAGTCTTAGTAAATTAAAAAATCATAATTGCAAAATTATAAAAGTTTTTCAAGACACAATTATTTTTTACAATAACTTTGCTGTAAAAAGATAATATGACAGAAGCACTGATACTGTCGTTTTGATTATCGAATACAGATTTACCAGCAAAATACCTTTTATCAGAAAATACGGTTCAAGTATAAATTATCAATACTGAAGAAAATACGTTGGAGAAAGTTCGGCGTTTCAGGTTTTCTAAATTGAGTGTGTTTTTGGCCTCATTGCGGTACTTTACTTTTTCCTATTGTCTTTCTGACTATAAAAATCCATTTCTCCGGCGAGACTGTCTAAAAAGTCTTTTGAACGCAGATTACGCGGATAACGCAGATTTTTATTTTGTTGAAAACAAGATGATTGCAAATTATGAATAAGAATTTTATCTGTGAAAATCCGTGTCATCTGCGTTATCCGCGTTCTTTTCGGGACTTTCATTTATACGATTCTTTAACTGTCTGAATTCAACTCAAAACGACTGCATTTGATGCAATTTTCTGTAATATCCGTCCAATACGATTAACTCTTCATGCTTGCCCCGTTCTACGATTTCTCCTTCGTGCATTACACAGATTTCGTCGGCATTTTTAATAGTGGACAGGCGATGAGCGATTACGATTGCCGTGCGGCTTTTCATTAAGTTTTCGATCGCTTCCTGTACCAATTTTTCGGATTCAGTGTCTAAGGCAGAGGTTGCCTCATCCAAAATCAGAATCGGCGGATTTTTCAAAATTGCCCTTGCAATACTGATTCGCTGGCGTTGCCCGCCTGACAAACGTCCGCCGCGGTCGCCAATATTCGTTTGGTAGCCCTCTTCCGTTTCCATAATAAAATCGTGCGCGTTGGCTATTTTGGCAGCTTCTATCACTTGGTCCATAGTCGCATTTTCTACTCCGAAAGTAATGTTGTTATATATGGTGTCGTTAAAAAGAATCGCTTCCTGATTAACATTGCCCATATAAGATCGCAGGTCAAAAAGGGTCATATCCTTTACGTTCACACCATCAACGGTAATTGCGCCTTGATTCACATCGTAAAAACGAGGTATGAGATCAACCAACGTTGACTTACCCGAACCGGATTGTCCTACCAAGGCAATGGTTTTTCCTTTTTCAACAGTCAAGTTAATGTTTTTCAATATCCAATCATTCTCATACTTAAACCAGACGTGATCAAATTTAATTTCGGAATGAAACGGCTTGGCTGCAACCGGATTCTTTACCTCTTTCAACGGATTGACAGCATCTAAAATAACATCTATACGCTCCAGCGAGGCTTTCCCTTTTTCAACGCTGTAGAGAGCTTTCGATAAATCTTTTGCCGGATTTATTAAGCTGAAAAAGATAACGAGATAATAGATAAACTCGGCAGCAGTAAGCGTACTGTTATCATTGAGAATCAACGTTCCGCCAAAAAAGAGAACGATAGCAATGGTGGTTGTGCCCAAAAATTCACTCATCGGGTGTGCCAGCGAATAGCGGCGGTTAATCTTATTAGTGGTGTTTCGCAATGTTTCGTTCATAAATCCAAAGCGCGAGGTCACTTTTTTTTCGGCATTGAAGGCTTTTATCACGCGCAGTCCGCCAATGGTCTCATCGATTTGCGACAAGAGTTGCCCAGTCTGTTGCTGCCCTAACGCCGACTTTCTTTTCAGCGAACTGCCAACTTTCCCCATAATATAACCGGCAACAGGAAGTAGTCCAAGTACAAATAGCGTTAACTTCCAACTCAAAATCAACATGATAAGCAGGTAAATAACAATCATAATGGGATTTTTGGAGAGTAACTCAATGGAACTCATAATGGATGCCTCAACTTCTGTAATGTCGCTCGTCATACGAGACATAATATCGCCTTTTTTGTGCTTCTTAAAAAATCCGATGTTCAAATCCGTGATTTTTTTATACATCTCGTTCCGTAAATCGCGTACCAGACCGGTACGCAACGGAATGATGTAATAGCTTGCCAAATAGGCAACTCCTGTTTTCAATGCCGTCATTATCACCAATAAAATACCCAACAGCATCAACGTCTGAATACCGCCGTGTTGTGTGATATAATTAGAAACGTAAAAATAAGCGTTATTTTTAATCACGTTAACATTCCAGGCAAAAGGCATTAAATTGTAGGCCGTTTGGTTTGTTTTGAAAAGAATTTCCAAAATAGGAATAATCAACGCAAAAGAAAACAAGCTGAATATCGTAGAAAGGATATTACAGAGAATGTTTAGTGCAACATAGCCCTTATAAGGACTAACGAAGCGTTTTATGAGGATGAAGAATTGGGGCACTGTTTAACGAATAATTAATAATTAAATTCTTGTAAATTGACACGTAGAGACGTAGCGAACTACACATCTCTACAAGGATGAAAATTTCATCAAATCCCCGTATAATTATGCGGTGTAATGTTACGAAGTTCTTTTTTAACATCCTCGCAAACATCTAACGTTTCGATAAAATCGCGGATGGATTTCTCGGTAATGCCTTCATTAGTACGGGTTAATGCCTTCAAGGCTTCGTATGGATTCGGGTAAGCTTCGCGGCGCAGAATGGTTTGAATACCTTCGGCAACGACTGCCCAGCAATTATCCAAGTCCTCGAAAAGGGCTTTTTCGTTTAATAAAAGTTTCCCCAATCCTTTCAACGAGCTTTGGATGGCAATTGAAATGTGGGCAAAGGGAACACCGGCGTTCCGCAAAACGGTAGAATCGGTCAAGTCGCGCTGCAAGCGAGAGATAGGCAGTTTTACCGATAAATGTTCAAGAATCGCATTCGCCATACCAAGATTTCCTTCGGCATTTTCAAAATCAATCGGATTGACCTTATGAGGCATTGCCGATGAACCGACTTCGCCGGCTTTGATTTTCTGCTTGAAATATTCCATTGAGATATATGTCCAGAAATCACGGTTCATATCTATCATAATAGTATTGATACGCTTCAGACAGTCGAAAATGGCGGCAAGGTTGTCATAGTTGGATATTTGCGTTGTCCATTCTTCGCGCTGCAAGCCGAGTTTCTCATTCACAAACCGGTTTCCGAAAACTCTCCAGTCGCACTCCGGATAGGCAACGTTGTGCGCATTGAAATTACCGGTAGCTCCACCGAATTTTGCAGAGTGCGGTAATGTTTTCAACTGTTCCAGCTGTACTTTCAGACGGCTGACAAAAACCATCATCTCTTTACCTAAACGTGTAGGCGATGCCGGTTGACCATGTGTTTTTGCTAACATGGAGATATTTTTCCATTCTTCCGATTTTTCCGAAAGAACAGCAATCAATTTTTCCAACTGCGGATAAAAAGATTGGCTTAATGCTTCTTTGATTGAGTAAGGAATAGCCGTATTGTTAATATCCTGCGAGGTTAATCCAAAATGAATGAACTCTTTATATTGCTGTAAGTTTAACGTGTCAAATTTCTCTTTCAGGAAATATTCCACCGCTTTCACATCGTGGTTGGTTACATTTTCAATTTCCTTGATGCGTTGGGCATCTTCTATCGAAAAATCTTCGTATATTTTTCGCAAGCCGGGAAATACTGCCGGCTTGACTGATTTCAGATTTTCCAACGGAAACTCGCAGAGCGCAATAAAATATTCCACCTCAACCAGTACGCGGTAGCGGATTAACGCATATTCCGAAAAATAACGGTCTAATTCTTCTGTCTTACTTCTATAACGTCCATCGATGGGCGAAATAGCTGTTAACGCATTCAAATTCATAATATCTTAATGTAATTTTTGAACGATGATAAATTTTGAAAACGCAAATGTAATGATTTTTTAGGTTGGAAAAAAGGAAACTCTTATAATCTCTTTATTTCTTCTATCTCAAAATCACGTCCCTTTCTTACTGTTGCACACTCGGTATGAGCATCATGCTGAAATATCAGCACCTGTTTTCCGGCAACTGCTTCTTCCAGCAATCTTTGCTTTCCCTCGATTGCTTCGATTTGATTCACATCATAAGCACTGAGCCAATCTAACGGAATATTTGCCGCTGTCGGGATGACATCACCGGTAAAAACAAACGTACGCTCCTTGTCGAAAAGGTAAGGAACAATCTGACCTTCGGTATGCCCGGAAAAAAGCCGCAATTCAATTTCGCCGCTAATCTGTTCATTTCCGGTTACCAGCTTTAATTTTTCCTGCTTAAACACCGGCATTATATCTGCCATAAAATAAGCATTCTCTTCCCGCAGGTTGGGATTCAGCATATTTTTCCACTGTGCCTCGCTGACCCAATGAATAGCGTTCGGGAAAGTGAGCTGTAAATTAAAGTTGCGGTCAATCCAAGTACAACCACCGCAATGGTCGAAATGCAGATGCGTGAGTATCACATCGGTAACATCCTTGCAGGAAAAGCCTATTTTTTGTAACTCTGTTTCAAATTGAATAATATCCCGAAATCCGTAATCGCTCATTACATCCAAATGCTTATTTCCCACACCGGTATCAATCAGCACCAACCGGTCTTTCAGTTGAACAAGCAGTGAGCGCATTGCCATGGTGCAAAAATTCGATTCTCCGGCAGGATAAAAATTCTGCCACAATACTTTGGGAACTGTTCCGAACATAGCACCACCGTCTGCCGAAAAGAATCCGGTTTCTATTTTATATAGCTTCATTTATTTGAGAATTAGCATAAAAACAATAAGCACTGTAAAAAGTATGTTTTTTAGAAGCTGTTTGAGTTATTCATACCCCGAACTGCGCTTCGCTTGTAAGGTTATCCACATTAAACGCCTTCGGTGTAAAGGGGGATATGCCTTTTGCCGCATTTTTTTCAACTCCTGATTCGCATGATTAATTCAAACAGGTTCTTACTTTACTCAAAAAATCTACTTTTCACGGCACCTCTGTTTTTAATTATAAAACACTTTCTATTTTATTCAACTCTTCCGTTGAGAACTGTGTATTTTTCAACGCCTTCAAATTATCCAACAGTTGCGAAACGGAACTTGCACCAATAAGAACACTCGTTACATACTCATTCCGAAGCAGCCACGCAAGAGCCATTCCCGCCAATGTTTGTCCGCGTCCGGAAGCAATCTGATTCAACCGGGCAATCTTTTCAAGAATCTCCTGTGTTATCTGGTTTTTGGTAAGACTTATTGACTTTGCAGCACGTGAATTTCCGGGAATTCCGTGCAAATATTTATCCGACAGCAACCCCTGTGCCAACGGCGAGAAGGCAATCATTCCCACTCCTTCGTTCTTTAACAACGGCAACAATTCCGGTTCCGTCCATCGGTCGAACATCGAATAACGTGCCTGGTGAATCAGGCAAGGTACGCGGTGTTCTTTCAGAATTTCCAATGCTTGTTGTGTCTGTTTCGCATCGTAGTTTGAAATACCGATATACAATGCTTTGCCTTGCCTGACAATGTCGGCTAATGCTCCCATTGTCTCTTCTAAAGGCGTTTCAGGGTCGGGACGGTGCGAGTAAAAAATATCCACGTAGTCAAGCCCCATTCGTTTCAAACTTTGGTCTAAGCTCGCCATCAAATACTTACGGCTTCCAAAATTTCCATACGGACCTGCCCACATATCATATCCCGCTTTTGTCGAAATAATCAATTCATCGCGATAAGTTCCTAAACCATGTTTCAGAATGCGCCCGAAATTTTCTTCGGCAGAACCATATACGGGTCCGTAATTATTCGCCAAGTCGAAGTGGGTAATGCCGCTATCAAAAGCCTTGTGAGCAATTTGAATAAAATTACTAAAAGAATCTATACTTCCGAAATTGTGCCACAATCCTAATGAAATGGCGGGAAGCAAGATACCACTCCGTCCGCAGCGGCGGTATATCATCTCGTTGTAGCGGGTTGAATCGGCGGTATATTTTTCAGCTGCATTTCCACTAAACGGCTCAAGTTTTATATTTTCTGTCATATTGTTATTAATATTGATTTTCAAAAATTGTTTGTTTCGCAATCAACAGTACCATGTTTTGCGTGTGTATCATACCAACCGGGTATTGGTCTGCGTAATCTGGACAATATTCTTTTAAGTATTTTACTCAAAAAATAGTTATTTAATGTTCCATAATCTCCAAAAAGCTTGTAAAGCCGGAAAATACACTTGTATTCATCTACTATTTGCGGGAAGGTTTTCCATTTGCGCGGCAAGTCTGTTCCGAAAAGTCCGCTGGAACCCTCTTGAAATGCGTATCCCAAATAGCCTTTCCCTTCAAAAGAGGGATTGGGTTCGGATACTCTTGACTTATCCTTTTGTTGGACAGCCTTAAACTGTGCATACCCTAATCGCTTCAGCAATTCAAGCTCATTTATTAATTTATCAAAAGAGACTTTTTCAGATTCCATCGAAACATAATCCGGCCGCTCATCAAAATTGATTAATGATTTCAAACATACGGAATCCATTCCCTCAATATCGATCTTCATATAATATGGAATCCCATATTTATTTAAACATTCCGCAAAGTTTATAGCTTTAACTTCAATGACTTCGCTGGCTGTTCCCAAATGTTCATTTCGTTTAGCCCAACCGGCATCAACAGTTCCGAATGCGCTATTGTCTATATTGCTGTAAAATTTTACTGTACCCAACTCTTTTCCGGAAGATGGTATATCCGTAATTGCTCCCTCTACGATAACTAACTGTCCGTTTTGAATTTCGTTTGCAAATCTATTTCTACAATGCGCTGCCAAGTTTGGCATTGCCTCAAATCCGATAACTCTGAAACCTTTTTTAAGATAATAGTCTGTATCTTCCCCTTCGTGCATACCAACATCATAAATTAAATCCTTTTGTTTCAACATACTTTTATCAAGTTAAAATTTATTACTACCAAATATTCAGCCTGCATCCTAAATTTAAACCCGGAATAATTAATGTACAAAGCATACCGTTTAGCAAGCCTGCGATAACTTGTCCGGGCGTATGCGCGTTCAGATACAAGCGTGCGGCAGCAACCAGTCCGCAGGCAAATATCGTTGCCAAAATCCAATTATACGGATTGAAATGAAATTGATAACTGACAAACAACATTCCGCCGAGAAATGCACCGATACCGGTCATATGCGCACTGATTTTCCACCAAATATTAACAACAGCGTTGACAAGCAGGGCAACACCGGCACTGATAATCAACTCAGAAACAAATGTCGGCATTTTTGAATAATGAAAAAGTACCCAGGCACAAACGAAATACGACACAGAAGTACAGAAATAAGGAAAAAAGCGGTCTTTCCGTTTTTCCAATTCCACAGAAGAAACTATTTTCAGCTTGTATAAAACAAGGATGCAAGTGAGCGGAATTACCGTTCCAAACACAAAAATCGAAATGTATGCAATCCAAATATAGTTTTGCGGATAGAATGAAAATAAAGTCAAACTAAACAATAATACCGCCCCATAAAGCGGCATAAACAATGGGAAAAAAAGTACTGATAAAAACTGAGCTATGAATTTCATAAAATCATTTATCTTAATTACTTAAATTGTTTTATTTTTATCACTTTCCTACATCTCTCTACGCAAGCGTGCCACCGGAAAATTCAACTGTTCACGGTATTTAGCAACTGTTCGACGGGCAATTACATACCCTTTTTCCTTTAAAATTTCAGAAAGTTTATCGTCTGTCAACGGTGAACGTTTATCTTCGGATTGAATACACTCTTCCAAAATAGTCTTGATTTCTACTGCCGAAATTTCTTCGCCCTGGTCATTTTGCATCGACTCCGAAAAGAAAAATTTAAGCGAATAAACACCAAAGTCGGTCTGCACGTATTTACTGTTGCTAACCCGCGAAATCGTCGAAATATCATATCCCGTATCATCGGCTATATCTTTCAATATCATCGGCTTGAGTTTGGTTTCATCTCCTTCCAGAAAGAATTCTTTTTGTCGTACCACAATCGCACTCATCGTATTTTGCAGCGTCTCCTGCCGTTGTTTTATGGCGTTGATAAACCACTTGGCAGAGTCCAATTTCTGCTTTACAAATAAAACAGCATCTTTCATTTCCCGGCTTTGATTCTCCTTGTTAGAACTGTACTCTTCCAGCATTTCCGCATAATTCCTGTTCACGCGCAATTCGGGAATATTTTTATTGTTGAGAGAAAGAATCAAATTTCCATTATCATTTTCGAGGATGAAATCGGGTACCAGCTGAACGCTATTTTCTTCTAATACCGATTCCCACGCGCTTCCGGGTTTCGGATTCAACTTTACAATTTCGGCAATCGCCCGCTTGAACTGTTCTTCCGAAATAGCATAACGTTTTAATATCTTGTCATAATGCTTGCGTATAAAATCTTCAAAACCGGTTTCCAGAATCTCTTTTGCTAATTGAATATCTACAGTTTGTATTTTTCTTTTCAGCTGTAAAAGCAGGCATTCCTGAAGGTTAGTTGCACACACACCGGGTGGTTCAAGTTCCTGCACGATTTTTACCGCACGCGAAATCGCCTCTTTTTCCTCAAATTGTCCCGAAAGAAAAGAATAATCATCAGCCATGGCATCTTCTTCCCTGCGCAAATATCCATCTTGGTCAATGTTTCCGATAACATATTCTGCCAATTCCATCTCCTTTCCGGAAAGCATCTTTAGGTGCAACTGTTCAATCAAATATTCGTGCAACGACGAACCGGTAGCAAGTGGTACTCCCTCTCGCCGTTCCTCATCACTGTAATTATTTGTAGTCAGCTTATAATCAGGAATATTATCTTCATTTTGGTAATCACCCAGTGTAAAATCCTCGTTATCACCCGAATTTAACACATCGTTTTCAGGCAGCTCATCCTCAAAATCATTTTCAGGTACCTCTTCTAATGCCGGATTTTCTTCTATTTCCTGTTTAATCCTCTCCTCCATTTCCAATGCAGGAACCTCCAACAATTTAATCGTTTGAATTTGCTGAGGCGACAGTTTTTGTTGTAATTTTTGTTGTAAATTCTGTTTTAACATTATGACTTTAATATGAGCAACACAAAAGTAAAAAATAAGAAGTAAATACAAAATATAATAAAGTTGAAAGTTTTGTGTAAATGTTGCATAAAAAATTTCCATAGGATTAAACCTCAGTAGAAATTACCATCCGTAAAATAATCTTTAAATTTAAAAGACTGGAATTTACCTCGCTACCTACCCTACCCGTTAATAACTGTCAACATACCCGCCTAAAATCACTGTTAATAACTTGTGATAAATCTGACATAAAAAATGAAAAATAAATTTTTAAAATTCAAAAATTCGTATAGAGAAATCAAGTTATGAACATTGCAATTTATTCAACCGTTTTTTTAAAAGAAATATTCAACCGTTTTTATACAAAACCAATAGCCGGAGAAAATATTTTTATTTGTAACTTTGCTCAATTGTTAGGATTGTTAATAACAATGTGAACCGGTTCTTTTTGAATGACTTATTTATTACGATATTATTAATAACCTGTGACAAATATTTTAATTACAACATTTGCAAGAGAAATCGACATAAAATATAAACCGTTTCAACATGCTATTATCAATATTATCTTTTTATTTTTTTAAAATAAGAAATAAATATAATATTGGATTTGAATGAAAACATGCTAAAATTTTCAAGATATGATCAATTACGTTGAGGAAATAAAAAGATTGAAAAAAGAAAAAAATGCTGTGATAATGGCGCATTATTACCAAACAGGCGATATACAGGATATTGCTGACTGTGTGGGCGACAGTTTGGCATTGGCTCAATGGGCAGCTCAGACTGAGGCGGATATAATTCTGCTCTGTGGTGTTCATTTTATGGGCGAGACGGCAAAGATACTTTGTCCCGGTAAAAAGGTATTGATTCCTGATGTGAATGCAGGTTGCTCGCTGGCGGATAGCTGTCCTGCCGGTGAATTTGAAAAATTTATCAAAAATCATCCCGATCATCAGGTTATTTCGTATGTAAACACTACAGCTGCAGTAAAAGCATTAACGGATGTGGTAGTAACTTCAACAAATGCGCAACAAATTGTAGAAAGTTTTGATAAAAACGCGAAGTTAATCTTTGGTCCCGACCGGAATCTCGGAAACTATATCAACAGTGTTACCAACCGGAATATGGTGCTTTGGAACGGCGCTTGTCATGTTCACGAACAGTTTTCGTTAGAAAAAATACTGGAATTGAAAAAACAATATCCTAATGCTTTAGTGTTGGCGCATCCGGAATGTAAGGCGGTGATTTTGAATGTGGCAGATTTTGTCGGTTCGACTGCCGCTTTGTTGAAATTTGCGATTGCAAGCGATGCTATGCAATTTATTGTAGCAACCGAAAGCGGAATCTTACACGAAATGCAGAAACAGGCGCCTGAAAAGTTTTTCATTCCAGCGCCACCTGCTGACAGTACCTGTGCGTGCAATGATTGCAGTTTTATGAAGTTGAATACATTGGAAAAAGTGTATAATGCCCTTTTGAATGAACAACCGGAAATTTTGATTGACAAAGAATTGCGCGAAAAGGCTGTTAAACCGATTTTAAAAATGCTTTCATTGAGCTAATTTATTGATTTTAAACGAAAAAGTTCAAAATATACAAAGATGCGAAGTTTTTAATTATCTTTACAATTTCACGTCCTTCGTATCTTTTTGTTTACAATAGATAAAGAAAGAAAAAGTGTAAATTTTAATTCAAAAATGAGTTTGGAAGAAATACAAAAAACGGTCGATAATTGGATAAAGGCGTATGGCGTGCGTTATTTCAGCGAATTAACTAATACAGCTATTTTGATGGAAGAAGTTGGCGAACTTGCCCGTATAATGGCACGTAAATATGGTGACCAGTCAAGCAAAGAAAGTGACTTGAAATATTGTTTAGAAGATGAAATGGCGGATGTTTTGTGGGTTTTGGTATGTTTGGCTAACCAAACAGGTGTAAACCTCACAGAGGCTTTTAAAAAGAATATGGAGAAAAAAACAAATAGAGATAGTACAAGACATTTAGAGAACGAAAAACTGTTTTGAACCGGAATTTTCATAAGATTAAAAAGATTTACGGGAAAAAATCTTGCTAATTTCTTTAATCTTGTGAAAATCCTGATTCAAAACAAATTAAAATAAAAAAATATGAATAAATTCAATCAACTTTTTAACCAATACGATTTCAGCATTGTCGGTAAAGATTTATCATTAGAAGTAGAAAAAGTTTTAATTGACCGTTATACAGAAAACAGGGAGAAGTCAGTTTATGCCAAAATGTTGAGTTTAATAGACGTTACTTCATTAAATCCGGATGATACGGTTGAAAAAATTGTCAATTTTACACAGAAAATCAATGAGTTTGACGATAAGTTTGAGATACTCCCCCACCCTGCCGCTATTTGTATTTATCCGAATTTTGTGTCGGTAGTAAAGGATACGTTGAGCGAAAATGTAGAGATAGCAGCCGTAGCGGGCGGTTTTCCTCACGCGCAAACGTTTATCGAAGTGAAAATTGCCGAAGTAGCAATGGCAGTGATGGAAGGTGCTACCGAGATTGATACGGTTATTCCGTTAGGTGCACTCCTGTCGGGTAATTTTGAGGAAGTTTATAGCGAATTGTCCGAAATAAAAGCCTCTTGCCGCCATGCCAAGTTAAAAGTTATTCTCGAAGCGGGTTTGATACAAGACGCTGAGACGATTAAAAAAGCTGCTATTATAGCAATGGCAGCCGGAGCCGATTTTATTAAAACCTCGACAGGCAAAACAGCTCAGGGAGCGACGTTGGAAGCTGCATACATCATTTGTGAAACAATAAAAGAGTTTAATGCTAAGAATGGCGCTAAAATTGGTTTCAAAGCTGCTGGTGGAATTTCGGAAGTAGATGATGCTGTGAAGTATTATACTCTTGTTGAAAGCATATTGGGAAAAGAGTACCTCTCCCCCACTCTATTCCGGATTGGCGCAAGCCGGTTGGTTAATAATTTGTTGACGGCTTTGGTTTCCCCGCTTCGGTGAACATTCCGGCCCGCGAGCTGAAAGAG
>QMCD01001144.1_pt1 | contig 48574 bp, 37 predicted proteins | sample 1821841 | NCBI WGS metagenome assembly QMCD01 (sample SAMN01991225, study PRJNA193472) | Termite gut metagenome, whole genome shotgun sequencing project. | isolation source: worker | host: Macrotermes natalensis
TCGCAACATCAGGTCCCGGAGCCACTAACCTCCTTACCACGGTCGAGATTCTTGAAGAACTCATCCGCATCGCTCGCGTGATCAACGCCGCAAATAGGCGCGGTCAGGATATGGGACTATCAGAGGACGAGCTGGCTTTCTACGATGCGCTTGAAACGAACGACAGCGCGGTGCAAGTTTTGGGCGACGAGAAGCTTCGGGCAATAGCACGGGAGATTGCCGATAGGGTAAGGAAGAACGCAACCATTGACTTTGCCATCAAGGAGACCGCCCGCGCCCGGATAATGGTTATAGTCCGCAGGATATTGAGCAAATACGGCTACCCACCCGATAAGCAGCCTGCGGCGATGCCAGAAAAGCGGTGGCAAAAGCCACATCTTCCGGTGTGCCGAAACGGCCCAGCGGAACCTGGCGCAACAAGCCGGCTGTCTGTATCGCAACATCAGGTCCCGGAGCCACTAACCTCCTTACCGCAATCGCGACGGCATATGCCGATTCGGTTCCGCTTGTGTGCATTACGGGGCAGGTTTCGACCGACCAAATCGGCTGCGATGTTTTTCAGGAGGTCGATACTACCGGGGCGGCGGAGCCTTTCGTTAAATACAGTTACCTGATTAAGGACGCAAACAGGCTTCCCCGTATTTTTAAGGAGGCTTTTTATCTGGCGGGTTCGGGAAGGAAAGGTCCTGTCTTAATTGATGTTCCCATCGATATTCAAACGGCTGAAATTAAATTCGAATATCCCGAAACAGCCGGGCTCCGTTCCTATAAACCGACTGTAAAGGGAAACAGTTTACAAATAAAACGCATCGCCGAAGCTCTAAGGGAAGCAAAACGCCCGCTTATCTGCGCAGGGGGAGGGGTTTTTTCCTCCGGAGCGGAAAACGAATTGGTATGCTTAGCCGAATCAACGGGGATTCCTGTTGTAACCACAATGATGGGCATAAGCCTGCTGCCGACGGAGCATCCCCTTAATTTCGGAATGCTCGGTATGCACGGCGTTAAAACGGCAAACGAAGCGGTCAACAAATGCGATACGATATTCCTGATAGGCGCGAGGGTAGGGGACAGGGCTGTAACTGCGCCGAACTTCCTTGCCGAAAAAACAAAGATAATCCATATTGACATAGACCCTGCCGAAATAGGGAAGAATATCCGCACCGATATTCCTCTTGTGGGGGACTGCAAGGCAATTTTATCTGAACTGATAACAATTGCTGATTCCTGCGAACACAGGGAATGGCTTTCGGAGCTGAATGAAATAAAGAAAAGCGAATCCTATTCCGAGGAAACAAACGGGTATATTAACCCTAAGTTGTTTTTACGGAGGCTGTCGGCGCAAATGCCGGAGAAAACCGTTTGCGTTGCCGATGTGGGACAAAACCAAATCTGGACATGCAATAACTTTACTTTGAAAAAGGGCGACAGGTTCCTGACAAGCGGAGGAATGGGGACGATGGGGTATTCGGTTCCCTGCGCCGTCGGGGCGAAGCTTGCAAACCCGGATTTGAATGTTATAGCAATCTGCGGGGACGGTTCTTTCCAGATGATGATGATGGAGCTTGCGACGATAATACAGGAAAAGCTTCCCGTAAAAATTATAGTTATGCGAAATAACCGTCTAGGTATGGTAAGGGAGCTTCAGACTCATCTTTATAAAAATAACATGACCGCCGTCCATATTGCCGACGGCAATCCCGATTTTGCCGGAATTGCGAACGCATACGGAATTAAGGCAATGCGCATCAATACAATGCCGGAAGCCGCGGAAGCCGTTAATAAGCTGATTAATTCGGACGAACCATACCTGATAGAATGCAACGTTTATAAGTATGAATCAACGCTTTGAATTTACTGCCTTACCGGCAAGGTATAAATAAATGTTATATTTATTATAAAAACTATTCATTTTACTAATGCAGTTATTAACGGTATAATATAATGTAAAGATATTTCCCCGTAAAGGAGCCAAAACAGGATGAAACATACCATTTCCATACTTGTGGAGAACCATGCCGGAGTGCTGTCAAGGATTTCTGGATTGTTTTCAAGGAGAGGGTTCAATATCGACAGCCTTGCGGTCGGCGAAACGGACGACCCTTTAATATCCCGTATAACGATAGTGGCGGACGGAGACGAGCATACCGCCCAGCAGCTTGAAAAACAGCTTAACAAGCTAATCGATACCATAAAGGTAAAAACGCTTGCTCCTGACGAACTCATATCCAGGGAGCTGCAGTTAATAAAAATTAATGCGAATCCCCAGCAAAGAAGCGAAATAATCACAATCTGCGATATTATGAACGCAAAAATCATTGACATTACCGTTTCCACCCTTACTGTTGAAATTTCCGATACGACTCAGGAGCTTGCAAGGTTCGGTGAAATGGTTCGTCCGTACGGAATTAAGGAAATAGTCCGAACCGGGGTTATCGCCCTTCAGAAAGGCGCGGACGGACTAAGAAAACTATGATACCCAATATTCAGAATAAATATTATAATAAGAAAAAGTCTGAACCAGTACCTCGTTAATATTACAATATAATAAAAATTATACCGCCGCAGGCGGTATACAACCATTGTTAATTTTTTATTGTTAATTGGTTCTAGGTTTCAGACAGGGAGTTTTGTTCGAAACGGATAAAACGTCCGGAAAGGATGGTCATAAATATGGCAAGGATTTATTATCAGCAGGACTGCTATTTAAACAGGCTCAGCGGCAAAACAGTTGCGGTTATAGGTTACGGTTCTCAGGGGCACGCGCATGCGCTTAACCTTAATGACAGCGGAGTAAATGTTGTGGTTGGTCTTTACGAAGGCTCGAAAAGCTCTTTCCGCGCTAGGGAGGCAGGATTAACGGTTATGCCCGTTGCGGACGCGGTTAAGGCAGCCGACCTTATTATGGTTTTGCTCCCCGATGAAAAACAAACTGCCGTTTATAAGGAAAGCATAGCCCCTAACCTGACGGCAGGAAAAACGCTTGCCTTTGCACATGGTTTCAATATCCACTACGGATGCATTATTCCTCCTGCCGGCGTTAATGTTATTATGATTGCCCCAAAGGGTCCCGGTCATACCGTGCGCTATGAATATCAGGAAGGCAAGGGGGTTCCCTGCCTTATTGCCGTTCATCAGGACGCCACAGGCGACGCTAAGGAAACCGGTCTTGCCTATGCCGCCGGAATAGGAGGTTCAAGGGCTGGCGTTCTTGAAACGACATTCAGGTGCGAAACCGAAACCGACCTTTTCGGAGAGCAGGCCGTGCTTTGCGGCGGAGTAACCGCGTTAATGCAGGCAGGGTTCGAGGTTCTTACCGAAGCCGGCTACGACCCGCAGAACGCTTATTTTGAATGCGTCCATGAAATGAAGCTGATTGTGGATATGATTTATCAGGGCGGTTTCAGCAGGATGAGGTATTCGGTGTCCGATACCGCCGAATACGGGGATTATCAGGTAGGAAAGAGAATTATTACAGAAGAGACCAAGAAAGAAATGAAAAAAGTCCTTACGGAAATACAGGACGGCACCTTTGCGCGCAACTGGCTCCTTGAAAACCAGTGCGGACGCCCAAGCTTCAACGCCTGCCGCAATTTGGCTAAGGAGCATCAGCTTGAAGCAGTCGGCGCAGAGCTGAGGAAGCTTTACAGCTGGAACAAGGAGCTTAACGATTAATATATAATTATAAAATAATACAAAGGGGATTTAACTGAGTTGTATTCAGGAATATCCCCTTTACTTTTAAATTATTTAAGATTTAATTGTAATTTCATTAAGGCTGTGTTATAATACAGAATAAGAAGATATATGAAATTCATATAGAATAGCAGGGAGTTATTATAATGCCACTAATATCACAATTTTGAGAAAGGGGAAATTATAAAAAATTGAAGGTTTAAGGTGATTTTATGCTCCGTCCGAAAGCTGTTAATGTAATTGTTCAGCCTGATTATTGCCTGATGGTAACTTTTAGTAATAATGAGAAGAGAATTTTTGATGTAAAGCCATATCTTGATTTCAAGCCGTTTAATGAATTAAAAAATCCAGTTATTTTTAACACTGTCAAACCTGCCGGTTTAAGTGTGGAATGGATACACGGTCAGGATATATGTCCCGATGAGCTTTATTATAACAGTTCACCGGTTTGTTAATCGTTGAAATAAACGTTATTTTTCACACTTACCGCATTGGAGCGGATAAAAATTTAAAGGAGGAAAATCAAATGGAAAAAGTATTGATTTGTCAGAGCTGCAGTATGCCGATAGAAAAGGATGATATTATCGGGACAAATGCCGACGGAAGTAAAAACAGCGACTATTGCGTGTATTGTTTTAAGGACGGGGCGTTTACCGATAATATTTCTTCTCTGGAGGAATATATTGATTACAGTCTGCAGTTTGCGGAACAGGCAGGCATGACAAAGGAAGAAATGAAGGAACACTGCGAAAAAGTTCTGCCGACTTTGAAGCGCTGGAAACAAACCTGAAAAATATGATAATCACATATGTAAATAATAACCGTCGGCTATTGGAGCGGACGGTTATTATTTATCCCCTGAATTCGCTTTTAAGTACGGAGTAGAATGCCATATCGACAATTTCGCCGGTGTTGCTGGTTTTATATTTTCTCAGAACTCCCTCATGCTTAAGACCGCATTTGAGCATAACCTTCCCCGAAGCCGGGTTTTCCGTCTGGTGACAAGCCCTTACTGTACTAAAACCGATTTCTTCAAAAAGGTATTTGATAACAGCTCCCAAGGCTTCGGTCATAAAGCCTTTATTCCACCATTCCCTGCCTATGCAGTACCCTATTTCGGCGCTTTCCGTTTCTTCGCTTATACCGACGACGCTTATGCTGCCGATAAGGGTTCTGCTGTCCTTAACGGTAATCCCCCAGTTATAATTATCTGTATTTGCATAATCCAAAACCCATTTGTCAATAATAATTTCTGTTTTGGCGATATTCCCGTGGGGAAGCCAGGTCAGGTATTTTGATACCATACTGTCATTAGTCCAGTTTTCAAAGGCGGCTTTCGCGTCGCCGCATGTAAACCTGCGCAGAATAAGCCTTTCGGTTTCAAGCGGCTGAGTGCCTTTATGTATAAGCATAAGTATTACCATCTCTCATATAAAGTTTATTTGTTTAAAGCAGGAGTCCATCCAAAGTTTTGGAATTCATCAGCTACAAGCCGGAGCATATGCCGTTTACACTGTTGCTATTTACAACCGGAGACTTTACTTATATTCAATGAACTCAAGGTTTTCTTGCCAGATACATGGTGATTTTATCATACAGCGTGATTTTGTCTCCGGCATTAAGAATGACTTCTCTGATACCATTATAAAACTTTGTCCGGAATGGTTCTTTCAGCGTTATATGGTCAGAATGAGTGGCTATAAGAGATATATAATCTTCTGCATTATATTCCCGCGTTTTTTTATAATAACGGCATTCGGGGCTGATGAAACCGTATTTGTCCCTTGCATCATAATCCAAATTGCATTTATACTCAACTTCGGGACGGAAATACTGAGCATACACTTGTTGTATATCAGAATACAGAGGTTCATCTGTATACCCTCCGCCGTGCTGAATATCAGGTTTCATCATAAACATCGCAAAGGTTCCGCCGCTTTTCAATATGTCAAACGCTTTCGGATATCCTATATTTTCGGGAATCCATTGAAAAGCAGCCGCCGAATACACCAAATCGAAATGGTTTTCTGCAAACCCGTACTTTTCAAAATCAGAATTTATAATGTGAAAATTCGGGAATGACCCGTACTTATTTACCATAAAATCAGCGAAAATTTTACTTAGCTCAATTGCATAATATGAACACTTTGTTTTCAAAACAGGTTCTGTGGCCTGGCCTGTTCCGGGACCTACTTCAAGAACCGTTTTATTTTCATCAAGATTTGCATATTCAATCAAGTCTGTAAAAAGTTCATCACAGTACCGCGGACGCCATTCATCGAACTGCTCCGCAACCGTTTCAAATATCGTTCTGAAATCCATTTTTCCCCCTTAGTATGCAGACAAAAATATTCATTGCGAAACGCTGTGGACAGTGTTCCCTACAATAGCACACATAAATTTTAAATAAATAAAAAACATACCGCCGCAGGCGGTATGCCGCCATTGTTAATTGTTAATTATAACTACATCCCTGTTTTTTACGGCGGAAATATAATCATGGACTGTCTCAAGCCTGTAAGGGACTTCAACCCCCGAACGCTGTGTATCGAAAGCAAAATGGGCGTCCGAACCCGCCGTAACGGCAAGACCGTAGCTTTCGGCATACCATTTTGCCCGCTCGTCAAAAAGAGTATTGCTGTTGCCCGAATTAAAAATTTCGACAGCCCCGGTATAATCAGGGATTAACTCAATTTTATTTATATAGCTTCTCTGACGGAACGGGTGCGCATGAACGGTAAAACCGCCTTCCTTTTTTATATATTCCAGATATTCGGGGTAACCCATGCTCATAATAATCCCGTTTTCAAGAAGCCACTCCTTATCAAGGCCGTAAGTCAGGAATTCGGCGGTTTCACAGTTGAATTCCCAGCCGAAAAAAACCTGAAGCCCGATTTCATCCCCGCGTTTTTTCGCGTCCTCATATCCGCTGCAGAAAAGCCCGACGCTTTCTTTCCATGAAAGCTTGTAATAAGGAATGGATGTATTCCCGTTGAAAAAATGGTCGGTGACAATAATCCCCGTATACCCGGCTTCTTTATAGGCGTCAGCCATTTCAGCTCCGGATGAAACCCCGCACGCGCTTGCCTGCGAAGTGTGCAGATGCGTTTCGTATTTATAAACCGGCATCGTTAATCCTGCTCCTTCCCGCAGATACGTATTATAGTATTTGCGAATATTTTTGCGTTCAGCAGCAGATTTTCAACGCTTATGGATTCATCCGGACCGTGAGCGTTATTCTCATAGCCCGGAAATTCCGCTCCGAACGCTACCCCGTTCTCAGTATTATGGACATAGGAGCTTCCTCCCGTCGAAATACAATAACCTGATTTGCCAGTAAAATCCTCGTAAACGGAAAGAAGCGTCCTTATGAATTCGCTGCTTTCGGGGACATGGTGAGGCTCGCTTGAATAATGAACCGAAAGCCGGAGATTATTATCTCCGCACAAAAGATAAAGAGTGTTTATTATTTCCTCGGAGGTTCTGCATACGGGGAAACGCACATCCGATTTTGCTTCAATGCGGAACCCGTCAAATTCAATCATACTTAGTACAGCCGTAAGTCCGCCTGAAATATCGTCGGCGCAGCTTATATCAAGGGAATATCCGTCCGTTTCGCCGAATGGATATAACCGGGACAGGGCTTTGATTTCAGCATAGCCGCCGGAAAGAGACGAAAGGAGCTTCAGCATTGCGGTTACGGCGTTGCTTCCGTTTTCGGGCAGGGAGGCATGAGCGCCCCTTCCTTTTATAATAATCCGCTGTAAATTATAACTGGGGTGAACCTCAGCTGAAATATCAGAACCGAGCTTTGCGGCGCAGTTCATTATTTCTTCGGGTGAAACCCCGCTTACAAGCGCGCCGCAAAAATCGGGAACCGCATTTACAGCGTTTCCGCCCTCGATTTTATGTATAATCATACCGCTTGAAGGAACGCTGACGTTTCCGTCAATTCCGAGCCTCAGCACGCCTTTTTCAGTATTTATTACCGGATAGGAGCAGTCGGGCGTAAACAGCATGGGCGGAAGCTCTTCCTTTGAGCGGTAATAGGCAAGGTCGCAGGAACCGTTCTCCTCATTTGTTCCGAATATAAGGCGGACGTTTTCCGAAAGCCTGATATTAAGCGCCTGAATTGCCTTTAGGGCATATAATGCGGCAATTGCGGGTCCTTTGTTGTCGATGGTTCCCCTGCCGTAAAGCCTGCCGGCATCCTCCGTAATGTCAAAGGGAGGATAAGTCCAGCCGCTGCCCGCTGGAACAATATCAAGGTGGCAAAGAATGCCCAGAGCGGGTTCGGCTCCCCAGTCAAGGTCGACTGTCCCCACATAATTATCAAAATTGCGGATGAAAAGCCCCGCGTTCCTGCAGATGTTCAAAGCAGCCGACAGGACTTTAGCCGGTTCCTCGCCGAAAGGCATACCGAGTTTTGTTTCGCCTATAACGGAGGGGATTTTTACAAGTGTGCGCAAATCCTCAGTCATTTTATCCCTTTGACTGTCAATATAACGGCTGACAGCGTTTTTAATATCATTCATAATAACGACCCATCCTTTGAAATACTGTAATAAAAATTATATCACGGCTGCTATTATTTGTCAATGTTATAGCAGCCTAAACACAGGGCATTTCAATCTTGTTCATATATTATTTACTCGTTGGATTACCGTGCAATTAAAAATCCTAAAAAAGTTCTAAACAAACACGCACTAAGCAAAAATAATTTAGGGCTGTATATTTATTGACTTATCATAGTAAATAGTATATAATTATTCTCATACGGATGTTTTGTATCAAAAATGGTTATAATCAGAACTGCCGGCATTATGTCAGAAATTATTTAGATTTACAATGGATTTCGTCCCTGCGGATAATACATACCGAAAGGAAAGGTAATAATTATGGTACAGAGCTTAAACGGCGAATGGGATATCCATAAGGCGAACGACAGCGGCAAATCGCCTTTTACGGTACCGGGTACACTGTATTCATTCCTTATAAAAAACGGAGAGGCACAAAACCCGTATTACCGTGAGAACGAATATAAAAGCACATATCTTTGCGACTGCGACTATATGTTTGAGAGAATGTTCGTTCCCGAACCGGGTCTTTTAAACTGTAAGAAGGTATACCTGAGATTCAAGGGCATCGACACTGTTTCGGAAATATACCTGAACGGAATTTTAATCGGAACGGCTGAAAATATGCACCGTACATATGAGTTTGACGTAACCTCGAAGCTTGCGGAATCGGAAAATTTAATACAGGTTAAAATTATGTCCCCTGTAAAATATATTAATGACATGCAGGAAAAATTTCCGCTGTGGGGAGTGTCCTCCACAATGGACGGCTATCCCCATATCCGCAAGGCGCATTATATGTACGGGTGGGACTGGGGACCGAAGCTCCCCGATATGGGAATATGGCGCGACGTCGAGCTTTGCGGAGTTAAAGGCGGGCGTATTGATTCGGTATATGTTAAGCAAAACCACCTTGAAGACGGCATTATGCTGAAGCTGGATGCGGCGGTTGCCGATATTGCCTCGGATAATTTAAAGGCTGAGCTTCATATAACGGCGCCGGACGGCGAGGAATTTGTCAGCACAGTATTTAAAGTAAAAACTCATACTTACGTTGAATGCGGCATTAAAAACCCGTTTTTGTGGAATGTCAGGGGTTACGGCAAACAGTATTTGTATATGGCTTCATTCATGCTGTTTGACGGCGAAAGCCCTGTTGACAGGTATGATTTCAATATCGGACTCCGCACTGTTGAAGTATCCAGGGATAAAAACGAATTCGGCGAGGAATTCTGCTTTAAAGTGAACGGTATAAAAATATTCGCCATGGGTGCAAATTATATACCCGAAGACCAGCTCCTTTCCGAATGTAATTCGATAAGGACCAAAAGCCTCCTGCAAAGCTGCGTATCGGCGAATTTCAATATGATAAGGGTATGGGGCGGAGGATATTACCCCGACGATTATTTCTATGACCTGTGCGACAAGCTTGGCATACTGGTATGGCAGGATTTTATGTTCGCATGCGCGGTTTATGATGTCAATATGGAATTTTCGGCTAACGTAAAGGCTGAAATAGCCGATAATGTCAAGCGTTTAAGGAACCATGCGTCGCTCGGAATGTGGTGCGGGAACAATGAAATCGAATCGGCATGGGAATACTGGGGTCTTCCCAAAAACGAAGAGCTTAAAAAGGGGTACATAAACCTTTTTGAAGTAATTATCCCTAATGTAGTCAGGCATTATGACCCTCAGACGTTTTACTGGCCGTCGTCGCCGTCGTCGGGCGGGGGATTTGACAATTCCGGGGCGGAAAACAAAGGCGATTCGCATTACTGGGCTGTATGGCACAGCCTGAAGCCGTTCACCGATTTCAAGAAGCATTTTTTCAGCTTTTGCTCGGAATACGGCTTTGAATCAATCCCGTGCATGAAAACCGTAAAAACCTTTGCCGAAGACGGCGACCTGAACCTTATGTCCCCTGTTATGGAGGCTCACCAGAAATGTGCGGCTGGAAATGAAAAACTGCTTTACTACCTGGCTCAGATGGTTCATTATCCCTACAGCTTTGAAAACCTGGTATATGCGACTCAGCTCGTCCAGGCTGAGGCAATCAGGCTTAATGTCGAGCATATGAGACGCAGCAGGGGCAGGTGCATGGGTTCCCTTTACTGGCAGCTAAATGACAGCAACCCCGTCATTTCATGGTCGTCGGTTGATTATTACGGACGCTGGAAGGCTCTGCATTACTATGCGAAGAAATTCTATATGCCTGTCCTGTGTTCTGTGGACGATACGGTTCAGGAAAGGCTTATCCTGAATATTTCTAACGAAAGCACGGCTCCGTTTACCGGAAGATTAAAATGGCGGGTCAGGAAAAACGATGCGTCCATAATATCAAGCGGAGAGCAAATTGTTGATATAAAACCGCTTTCGGCGGAGAACTGCCTTTGCCTTACCCCTGAAATGACGGGCGTAACCGAGGCTATGCACAGGGAATGCTATATTGAATATATTCTTCTGCATAAAAACGCAATTGTGTCAAACGGCACTTATATGTTCGTCGTACCGAAAAAATTCAATTATTTAAATCCGGAAATAACCTTTAAGGTTCATCAGGTCGGCGATATATACAGGATAACGTTCGGCTCGCAGAATTTTGCTAAGGGCGTGTACCTTGACTTTGACGGCTTTGACTGTATATTCAGCAATAACTGGTTTGATATTCACGGAACAGAAATTTCAGTAATGATACCCCGTATGTCTCTTCCGCTTAACGCAACGGCTGAAAACCTCACATATCAGCTTAGGGTGAAATCATATTATGACCTTATAAAACAAATATAATACTTAAAAAGGCGGTGCGCTATGGAAGAACAGATTTTAAATGAATTTACCGGCAGCTTTGAAAGACTAAATATCGAAGCGAAGAGTAAATATGATTCCAAGAAAATTTTCACGGATTCGGACAGCTTGCTGGGATATTATGAACCGAGCTTAACCGTTAAGCTTGTCGACCAGCTGAGCCGTGAAGGCAGATTTATCAGAAAAGAACCGAGGCACGGGAAATACTTTATTTACTGGTATGATTCAGCCGGCGAACTGATTAAAGTAAAATTTATCGATAATAAAGATGAAAAAAACACTTATGATGTCTTTCCCGTGATTTATAACGGATTGAAATTATTTTTATTCTATGACTTAAGCGGCGGAAAAAAATACAGTTTAAGCCATTATTATATTCTCGAATATAAAGCTAAGCGGCTGATTAAGCTTGAAAAAAGCTATGCAAGGGGTCCGGGCGTCAAACGCGAGAATGAAAGGGAAGAGTATAAATACGATGGCGGGAGGCTGGTACAAGCGCATACCTCCACGGCTTATATAGAAACAGGCTATAAATTTTATTACGGCGAAGACGGGTATCTGGATATGTACGAAAGATATGACCCTTCGGACGAAGACGCCGCTGTCTATAAGGTTAAAGCGGATAAAAAAGACATACAGGCTTATGAGAAGTTTGAAATGTTCCATTTTTCACCGCTTGTGTAATAATATTACCCCTGAACGATAAAACGTGAATGAACGCTTTCCGTTAAAGGTTTTGGCGGGAAGCCTTATGGAGGAATCATGAGCCTGAAGGAAGAGTTTTTAAGTATTTACAGGGAAAACATCAAACGGGAGGGCTCAGATAAACTTCTGGAATATCTGCTTTCTCCCAGCAGTGATTTTTTCACGGCGCCGGCAAGCACGCGTTTTCACGGTTCCTACGAAGGCGGGCTTCTTGAACACAGCCTTAACGTATACGGATGCTTAAAGGATTATCTGGCGAGGGAACAGGCGCAGAAAAAATACGGTATGAATTATACCTGTGAAACCGTAGCCGTTGCCGCCCTTTTGCATGACCTGTGCAAAATAAATTTTTATAAGGTTGATTACAGGAACGCCAAGAACAGCCTTGGCGTCTGGGAGAAAGTCCCGTATTATACGGTAGACGACCGTCTTCCTTACGGACACGGTGAAAAATCGGTATACATAATTACGGGGTTTATGAAGCTTTCGCGTGAGGAAGCCTTTGCAATAAGGTACCATATGGGATTTTCGGGAATTGAGGATAAAAATACAATAGGAAGCGTTTTTGAAAAATACCCGCTTGCGTTCGCGCTCTGTACGGCGGATATGGAATCATCTTATTTCATTGAAGGCAGAAAATAATAACGGACTGCCGCATTTGTTACAGCAGTCCGCCGGATTAAAGTTTAAAAGCTTAGGAGTTTTGTCCTTTCAGGACAAAACGTCCGGAATGGATGGTCATATTTATGTATTTATACGCTTCCTACAAATTCGTTAATGCCGGTGAAAACGGTGAACGCGACCAGCTTCTGGTAATTTTTATCGGTTAGCCTGGCGGCTTCCTCAGGGTTTGAAAGGAATCCGCATTCAATCATCAGCGAGGGGTTTTCGCTGTAATGGCAAAGGAATAATTCATTGCCGCAGGGTTTGGTTTCACGCTGGTTATCAGGCTGCAGATTCTGAACGAAAAGGTTCTGCATTATCGAGGCAAGCTGTTCGTTTTCAGGCAGGTTTTCCGAATAGAACATCTGGGCGCCCGAATACTGGGGGTCGGTAAAGGTATTCTGATGTATGGAAATACATACGGCGTCGGAATATTTATTGAAAACAGCCAGCCGGTTATCCATGTCGGACATTTTCTGATTCCGGATTCCCTTAACGCCCTTGTCATGGATTGAAGTGTCCTTAAGCCGGGTCGCCTCGACCGGCATGCCGAAAAATTCGCATAAATCTTTAACTGACAGCATAATGTTAAGGTTGATGACCTTTTCGGTTTTTCCGTCGGGAGTGGAACAGCCTCCGTCGAGACCCCCGTGTCCGGCGTCGAGAATAATCATTTTTTGTGCAGCAGGGACGGAATCCACGGTTACAGCCCTGTCGATTTTTGTTGACGCATATATGATTACGGCAACGCACGCGACAAAAGTCACCGCCACGAAAGCGACATTCCATTTTGTTCTGAAAAACCTTCTTTTCATTGGGATACCTCCTAATTGAACTGTAATATTTTACAGCAAGCTTGTTTTATTCAATAAATATGACGGGGACAATCATTATATGCTTGATTTTCGGGAAAATTTGAAGTATAATAAGTATTGCAGGAATAAAATAATAGTTTTATGAAAAACTCGTTACTGTCCTGAAGCTTTAGCTTTCTGTAAAAAATGTTTTTTAGAAGGACATAAATAAATATATATGACTGACAATAAAGGGAAACCTGTAGTACATATTAGTAACTGTGTTAAAGGGAATTTCAATTAACACGACGGGATTTATCAGCGTAATTATAATATGAATTTTTGTTAATCTGCGTTCGGGAGGGAATATAATGGGATTCTCATGTAAAGTCTTCGGTCATAAATTTGACGGCTGTAAATGTATGAAATGCGGCTATGAACAGCATGATTACCGCGAACATCAGTGCATAAAGTGCGGGGGACTGGATGAAAATTTCCTCAAAATGGCTAATATTGAAGTGAAAAGCATAATGGCAAACCAAAAAGCTCTTTATTACGCCGCTTTGAACAATCCCGACAGGAATGTCCGGATTGAGGCTGTTTCTTATATTACAGAACCGTCCGCACTTGTTGATATAGCAATGAGAGACAGGGAAACCGAGGTATGCGAAAAGGCACTGGGTAAAATCGGCGACCAAAGCATTCTTTCCAAAATAGCGGGAAATGACGCCGCCGGGTATATGGTCAGGGAAAAAGCGGTAGAGAGAATCACAGACCAGCCGGTGCTTATAGATATAGCAAACAATGTAAATAACAATTCAAAGACGCGTATAAAGGCTATAGAATGCATAACCGACCAGACCGCCCTTTCATCTATTGTAAAAAACGGGAAATACAGCGACGCTATCCGCATAAAGGCAATAGAGGGTATAAAAGACCAGGAAGCCCTTGTCGATATTGCGAAAAACACCGGAAATGACAGGTGGGTATTAAAAGAAGCGGCTGAAAGAATCACAGACCAGGCGACCCTTATTGATATTGCCGAAAATTCAACAAAAATAGAGGCTCGTCTGACTGCCGTTGACAGAATTACAGACCGGGACGCGCTTAAAAGGATGGCGGAAAACCCCGGTACCGAGGATGCGATTATAAGCCGTATTATTACAGGAATCAGCGACCAGGAGGTTCTTATCGGCATAGCCGGCAACGAAAGCCGGGATAAAAAAATCCGCATAGAAGCGGTTGGGAGGATTACCGTTTCGCAGGCTCTGCTTGCCCTTGCCGAAAACAAGGATAATGACGACAGTATCCGCTCAGCGGCGGCGGAAAGGATTTCAGACAAGGAACTGCGCCTTAAAGCCTGTGAAGCCGGGTTACACAAATGGGAGCATGACGTGAAAAGATGCCGGATGGTCTGCGCAATATGCGAAAAAGAGGGAGAAAAGAAGCACAGCTTTGAGAAAATCGGGGCAGGCAGTATAAAAAACAGCGTTGTTTACGCATGCAGGGTTTGCGGTAAGCAGGATGAGGTGTGGGAGATAGAATAATTAACAATTAACGATTAACAATTAACAATGGTGGTATACCGCCTTCGGCGGTATGATTTTTATTTACTATATTTAAACTTTTAGATGTTAAGAGGCACTAGTTATCAGTTAGGGTACTTATTCCTTCTTCCTTACTCCTTACTCCTGATTCCTCGCATGTAGGGGACGATGTTCGCATCGTCCCGTTTTGGATTAAACGTACGGCTTCTGGGAACTGGAAACTATAAACAAATCCCTTAAGCTGTTGGTATTGTATTTATAAGTAAAAATATATTTACATAAAAGCAGGGGGTATTTAAGCCGGAACAGGCAATGTTATGAATAAAAAGGAAATTGCCGCTCTGGCGGTAAAGGGGCTTGAGGAAATTTACCCCAATGCCGAATGCTCCCTCGTTTATGACAGGGGAAAGCCTTATGAGCTGATGATTGCGGGGCGGCTTTCGGCTCAGTGCACCGACAAAAGGGTTAATATAGTCACTAAAGAGCTGTTTGAAAGGTATAAGACCCTTTCTGATTTTGCCGGAGCCGACATTAACGAAGTCGCGGAAATTGTAAAGCCGTGCGGGTTATACAAGACAAAAGCTGAGAGCATAGTTTTAATGGCGCGTGAGCTTATTGACCGTTATGAAGGTAAAATACCCGAAACGGTTGAGGAACTGACAAAACTGCCCGGAATAGGCAGGAAAACCGCGAATTTAATCATGGGGGACATACATAAAAAGCCCGCCGTTGTGGCGGATACTCATTTTATCAGGATTACGGGGCGGTTAGGGCTGACTTTGAACACTGACCCCGTCAAGGTCGAAGCCGACTTAATCAAGCTTATCCCTGCCGGTAAGTCATCGGATTTCTGCCACAGGGTTGTCTTGTTCGGGCGGGATTATTGTTCGGCGCGTAAACCAAAATGCGATTTATGCCCTCTGAGCCGGTATTTTCAGGAGCATAACAAGGGTGAAAAACCATTCAAATGCAGGGTGTGATAAAAACGCCTTGTTTAACGCAACCCGCCGCCCGGGTTTAAAACCGGACGGCGGGGTTTATTATGTAGACTTATTTATTTTAAGTTTTGCTAGTCTTTCAACTACCTCTTTGCGTACGTCCCAGTATTATCATTTTTCGCAACATCAGTATAAACTTCCTGTGCAATTGATTTGTCATTGAGTTTATCTGCCGCCGTCATGCGAAAATAACTGCCTTTATCTTTAGCAACATCGGAAAGTAAAGTCTGGTCGGTTAGCTTTTCAACCGCAGCTTCACGTACCCGCCGGTCTTTATTTTTCTTTACGAATTTCGTAAGCTTTTTCTGAGACACCTTGCCTGCTTTTGTTTTTTCTATAACCTTGTCTGTGTTCATTACAAACCTTTCAGGCGGTAAATATTTTTAGCTTTATTTTAACGAAAATTTAACCTGTTAATTTCAAGGGGCGTTACCGGGTTTTAGTTCAGCCAGCATATCAGCCGCCGCTTGGCGTACCCACGAGTCTTCATCATTTTTCGCAATATCAGCACAAACTTCCTGTGCTAATTTTTTGTCATTAAGTTTATCAGCCGCCGCTAAGCGTAAACCGTTGCCATTATCATTTTTAACAATATCGGTATAGACTTCCTGAGCTAATGATTTATCAATAAGTTTATCAGCCGCCTCTTTGCGTACCCACGAGTCTTCATCATTTTTCGCAACATCGGAAAGTAAAGTCTGGTCGGTCAGCTTTTCAACCGCCGCTTTTCGTACATGCCATTCTTCATCGTTTTTCGCAATATCGGCAAGTAAAGTTTGGTCGGTCAGCTTTTCAGCCGCCGATTGGCGTACCCACGAGTCTTCATCATTTTTCGCAATATAAGCTAGTAATGTCTGGTCGGTTAGATTTTCTATCACCGCAAAGCGCACATCGCTGTTTTCGTCGTTTTTCGCAATATCAGCATATACTTCCTGAGCTAATGCTTTGTCAATGTTTATCAGCTGCCGCTTTGCGTACATAACCTTCATTGTCATTTTTTGCAATATCAGCAAGAACAGCCGGGTCGGTCAGCTTTTCAACCGCCGCTTCGCTAATATCACTGTTTTCGTCGTTTTTCGCAATATCAACAAGAACAGGCGAGCCGGTCAGCTTTTCAACCGCCGCTTTGCGTTCATTATCGTATTTGCCATTTTTCGCAACATCGGAAAGTAAAGTCTGGTCGGTCAGCTTTTCAACCGCCGCTTTTCGTACATGCCATACTTCATCATTTTTCGCAATATCGGCAAGTAAAGTTTGGTCGGTTAGATTTTCTATCACCGCAAAGCGCACATCGCTGTTTTCGTCGTTTTTCGCAATATCAGCATATACTTCCTGAGCTAATGCTTTGTCAATGTCAATAAGTTTATCAGCTGCCGCTTCGCGTACATAACCTTCATTGTCATTTTTCGCAACATCGGCAAGAACAGTTTGGTCGGTTAGTTTTTCAACCGCCTCTTTGCGTACATAACTAGCTTCATTTTCCCTTGCGTATTTAGCAAGCTTTTTCTGAGGTACCTTGCCTGATTCGATTTTTTTATTATCTTGTCTGTGTTCATCTAAAACCCTCCCTTAATAAAAATAATGTTTCAATTTGATATAACTATAATAACACATTTTTTTCAGGCGGTCAATATTTTTAGCATTATATTATCGAAAACTGAACCTGTTATATTAATAAAAATGCGTTGTCTGACGTTTATATCCAGTACCACGTAACATTTGAAAGTTATAAATGATTAATTAAAATCATACCGCCTGCGGCGGTATACCGGCATTGTTAATTGTTAATTTTTAATTGTTAATTGATACTGTTACCCGTTTTCCTAAAAAACAAGTTTATGCGTTCAGATATTTTGTTTTATATGACGGTTGATTATTTTGCTTAATTTTATTATAATATTAGTATGCAATAAAAAACAAGACGGGAGGGGTGTTTCCGGCGACGGAAGCGCGAATGTGTTTTATGAGCGGTGTCAAGGTGGTAAAGTTCGGGGGCAGTTCCCTTGCGGACGCAAACCAGTTTATAAAGGTTGCGGATATAGTTTTATCCGATAAGGACAGGAGGTTCGTTGTAGCCTCAGCCCCGGGCAAGCGTTACGGCGATGATGTGAAGGTAACCGATATGCTGTATGCCTGTTATGAAAAGGCTGTGAAGGGGCTGGATTTTGAAGCCGACTTCTGTGCCATCGAGGAACGTTTTAATGACATTATCACAGGGCTTGAAATCGACCTTAACCTTGAAAATGAATTCCGGGAAATCAAGAATGCCTTTGCACACAGGGCAGGGCGCGATTTTGCCGCGTCGCGGGGCGAATACCTCAACAGCATGATTCTTGCGGCATACCTTAACTTTAATTTCGTTGACCCTGCCGGATATATCTGCTTTGACGAAAACGGAGCGTTTAATCTTGAAAAGACCATTTCAAAGCTGCGCCCCAAGCTTGCCGGGCTTGAAAACGCCGTTATACCCGGATTTTACGGGGCTATGCCCAATGATACTATAAAAACCTTTTCACGCGGCGGCTCGGATATCACCGGTTCGATTGCGGCAAGGGCAGTACATGCGAAAATATACGAAAACTGGACCGATGTGTCCGGCTTCCTCGTGTGCGACCCCAGAATCGTCAAGGACCCCAAAACCATTACGACAATAACATACCGCGAGCTTCGCGAGCTTGCCTATATGGGGGCGGGCGTTCTGCACGAGGACGCTATATTCCCCGTACGCACAATGGGTATCCCGATTAACATCAGAAACACAAACCGCCCCGAAGACGCCGGAACGATGATAGTGGCTCAGACTGCCGAAACAAGCCGGTATGTCATAACGGGTATCGCAGGCAAGAAAGGCTTTTCCGTAATCACAATCGAAAAGGACATGATGAACAGCGAGGTCGGTTTCGGGAAAAACGTACTCCGCGCTCTTGAAAAGAATAACCTTAATTTCGAGCATATGCCGTCGGGAATAGACACTATGAGCATTATCGTAAGCTCCGACGCCTTTGCGGGCAAGGAGAAAGCCGTTATTGACGAAATAAAGTCCCGGGTTCAGCCCGATTCCGTTGAAATTGAGAACAACCTCGCCCTTATTGCCGTTGTGGGACGCAGTATGCGCAAGACAAGGGGTACGGCAGGAAGGATTTTTTCCGCACTTGCCCATGCTAAGGTAAACGTCAAGATGATAGACCAGGGTTCGTCCGAGCTTAATATTATAATAGGCGTGGCGGAAGAGGATTTTGAGGAAGCCATTAAGGCGGTTTATGATATATTCGTCCTGACGCAGGAACAGGTAAATTAGGAGTTAGGAATTAGGAGTTTTTAATGATAAAATTTATCGATTCTCACGCCCATTATGACGACGAAAGTTACGATACCGACAGGGATGAGCTTTTAAAGCGCATGCACAATGAAAAAGGGGTATCCAGAATAATAAATATAGGATGCAGTATGGAGCGTTCAAAGCTGTCCGTTGAACTGGCTGAAAGATACCCGTTCATATATGCGGCAGTCGGAATCCATCCCCAGGACGCTGAAACCGCGCCTTCTGATTACCTTGAAATATTTGCGGAATATACAAAAAACGAAAAGGTTGCCGCCGTAGGTGAAATCGGGCTTGATTACCACTACAACGGCTTTTCGCGTGAAACACAGTGTAATATTTTTGAGGAACAGCTTGATTTTGCGGAAAAAACGGGATTGCCTGTCATAATACATTCACGCGACGCCTTGAAGGATACGATGGACATCCTCAGCAAACGCAGAAAAATAAACGGCGTTATGCATTGTTTTTCGGGAAGCGCCGAAACGGCGGAGCAGGTATTGAAGCTTGGTATGTATATAAGCTTTACAGGCGTTTTAACCTTTAAAAACGCACGAAGGGCGATAGAGGCTCTGGAAGCGGTTCCGCTTGAAAGGCTTCTTCTCGAAACGGACTGCCCCTATATGGCTCCCGAACCGAACAGGGGGAAGAGGTGCGACAGCAGTATGATAATTGATATAATACGAAAAATTGCCGAAGTCAAGGGGGTTTCCCCCGAGCTTGTAGCCGGGGTTACCACGGAAAACACCTTCCGTCTTTTCAGTAAGATGAAATAAGAAGACCAATGGCAACAACTTAAGGAATTTCGCCTTAATAGATTCCAGTTCCCAGAAGCCAGATACCAGATTTATGTCTAAAACGGAACGCAACGCTGCGGCGCAGGGCGTCGTTCCCTGCAAAAGAGGAATGAAGAGTAAGGAGTAAGGAATCAGGGGTTGCGAAGCAAACGGGACGCTGTAGACAGCGTCCCCTGCTAGTACCAATTAATAATTAAAAATTAACAATTAACAATGGTGGTATACCGCCTGCGGCGGTATGATTTTAATTTCTTATTCGCAATTTTTAGATGTTACGAGGTACTAGCTACTATTTTCTAACTACTACCGGCACTCCACACTCCACACTCCACACTCCACACTCCAAACCAATGTCAACAACTTAAACTAAAAACGAATAACTTTCTAATCATAAGCGGTCAGTGGTCAGTGGTCAGATTTCTGGTAACTGGCGTCTGGAATCTGGAATCTTATTGTAAAGTAAAATCTCTTAAGTTGTTGTCATTGCACTCCAAACTCGAAACTGTTTTAAAACGGCTTTTCATCAGGATTTCCCTGTATTCCGCATTCGCCCTCCATTGCTGTGAGGAGGTTTATATCGGACTGCTCAAGCCTGAAATCAAATATGCCTGTGTTTTCCTTAATCCGCTCGGGTGAAGCTGATTTAGGCAGCGGCAGGAAACCGTTGTGAAGGCTCCAGTTAAGACAAACCTGAGCGGCGGTTTTATTGTATTTCGCCGCAATTTCCTTTATGGCGCCCGAACCGAACGCCTTGCCCGAACCGAACGGGCTGTAGGCTTCAAGCTGAATATTCAGGTTCCGGCAGAAACCGATGGTATCGCCGTCAATATCGCCGGGGCAAATTCTTATTTGATTGACATGGGGATTAACTGAAGCTGATTCAAGAAGGGCTTCAAGGTGGCGGGTGCAGAAATTGCTTACGCCGATTGAACGCACCTTGCCGTCCTGTAAAAGACGTTCAAAAGCGCGCCACGTTCCGGCGTTCTTTTCTTTCCATACGGCTCTGAATTTAAGGGGATTAGGCCAGTGTATAAGGAAGAGGTCAAGATAATCAGTGCCTAGCCTTTGCATGGAATCCTCGCAGGCGGCAATTGCTTCGTCATAACCCCGGGTATTGTTCCAGAGCTTTGTGGTAAGGAATATGTCGTTCCTTGAAACGCCGCTTCTCTTAATGCCGGCTCCGACGCTTTCTTCGTTTCCGTAAGCGGCGGCTGTGTCGATATGCCTGTAGCCGGCGCGAAGGGCTTCCGCTACGGAGGTTTCGCAAACGACGCCGTTTTGAATCTGCCATGTCCCGTAACCTACGCACGGAATTTTAACGCCGTTAAGCAAGGTATAGCAATCTGAAATGGAACTCATCATTTAATCAAACCCTTTCGGATAAAGTACAGATATAATTAATTAAGTATAAAATCAGCTATATTATATCATTACTAATTGAATTTCTCAACTGTTTTAAAATAATTCTATATATTTACTTAATTAAGATAGCCGGTTTGTTTATATTTACCAAAAAATAAAAAGCATAGTATTAATCGTTTATATTGGGAAATTATTCCTGATATAAAGTATACTTCATGTTTATTATCAATATAAAGACGGAGTATAACTTAAAAAGATTCGTTAAAAATAACATAAATAATTTTAACAAAACCCCTTTTCTTTTTTTTTATAAATGTTATAATACTTAAAGCAGTATAAAAAACACCGGATAATAAAAACAAACAGGAATGAACGCTGTATATGACCGGAGCCGATGACAGACAAAAAGAAGAGGAGGACTATTCCTGAAGGAGTCATGTTTCAGATTAAGTGGATTTGGGAAAATTTAAAGGGCTACCGGGGCAGATACATATCCGCGCTGTGCCTGACTGTTATGACTCAGGTTATGTACCTGATTAATCCGATTTTTATCAGCAATATAGTAGACACATTCATTTACAATGATAATGCGCTGGATAACCTGACAAACAACAGACGGCTGCTGTTTTTTTTATGCGGCGGCATTGTGGTTCTGACAATAATAAAGGCTGCAATGCAGTTTACGGCTAATATGATGTATGAATTGTCGTCGCAGGGATTAATTCAAAGAATTAAGAATTATCTGTTCAGAAATGTCCAGAAGCAGGACATGAGCTATTATAACAGGAATTCAACCGGCGACCTTATGACCCGGCTGACGGGTGACCTTGACATGGTACGCCATGCGGCAGCCTGGGTTATAAAGGCTTTGGCGGAAAGCCTTGTGCTGTTCACGACTACGACGGTGTATTTCTTTGTGCTGGACCCGCTGATGGCAATATGCCTTCTTGCCCTGACGCCGCTGATTTTTATTATCACGAATGTTTTCCGCAAGCAGGTCGGTCCCCTTTATGTTGACCTCCGGGAAAGGATGTCAAACCTTAATACAAAAGCTCAGGAGAACATCGCGGGCAACCGTGTTATAAGGGCTTTTGCGCGCGAGGAATATGAAATAGAAAAGTTCAAGGAAACAAATGCCAATTTTGCCAAAGCAAATAAAACCGCTGCAATGTCATGGCTGAAATTCTTCCCTTACATAGAAACAACAGCTCAGGGGCTTGCGGTTGTCCAGCTTGTCGCAGGCGGAATATTTGTAATGAACGGCAGGATTACAATGGGCGAATATGTGGCGTTCAGCGGGCTTATCTGGACAATTTCAAACCCGATGAGAATGGTCGGAAACCTGATTAATGACCTTCAGCGATTTATGGCATCAGCCTCAAAAATTATTGAGGTTTATTATTCGCGTCCGTTTATCGTCGACAGGGCGGAGGCTGTTGACAGGCATAAATTCATCGGAGAGGTTGAATTTAAGAATGTGACGTTCAAGTTTAATAATACGGTTATTCTTGACGATGTCAGCTTTAAAATCAACGCCGGCGAAACAGTGGCTGTAATGGGTGAGACAGGGTCCGGGAAAACCACGCTTATTAATATGATTCCGCGTTTTTATGACCCTTATAAGGGCGAGGTCCTTGTCGACGGCGTAAACGTCCGGTTCCTGAAGCTCAGTCAGCTCCGTAAAAGCATCGGTATCGCAATGCAGGATGTGCTGTTATGGTCGGATACTATTGACAGTAACATTGCTTTCTCCGATATTGACATGCCCGAGGAGGACGTAAAATATTTCGCCGGGCTTTCAGACGCCGCCGGTTTTATTGAAAAGATGGAGGAAGATTATAAAACGATAATAGGCGAACGCGGAGTAGGTCTGTCCGGAGGTCAGAAACAGCGTATATCGCTTGCGCGCGCGCTTGCCGTACGTCCCGCAATACTTATTCTTGACGACACTACCTCGGCGGTCGACTTTGAAACGGAGAAAATAATTCAGGATAACCTGAACAGCCTTGATTATAAATGCACAAGGATTATAATCGCCCAGAGAATTTCATCGGCAAAGGACGCCGATAAAATCATAATACTTAAAAACGGCAGGATTCATGAGGCGGGTACTCATGAAGAGCTTCTGAGGAACAAAGACGGATATTATTACGAGATTTATAATTTACAGCACGGCGAAGAGGAAACTGAAAGGGAGGTTGCGGTTTAATGGCAAGAAATAAATATAACATAGACGAGCAGCTGGAGTCCCCTTTTGATATTCGTCATTTCAAACGCGCCCTCATATATGTCGCAAAATACATGAAAAGGATGCTTATATCGCTTTTCCTGAGCATAACCGCAATCGTAGCCGGACTGACGGCTCCGTACATAACGCAGTATGCTATTGACAGGAGTATCCCGGATAAAAATATACCCGAGCTTTTATTAATGGCATTTCTGCTGCTTTTAACCATCGTCGTAAATATTGTTCTTACGACAATCCGCTCCCGGATTATAACGGCGGTGGGTCAGGATATTATCGCCGATATACGCATTGACCTTTTCGAGCATCTGCAGAAGCTGTCGTTTGAATACTTCGACAGCCGTCCGCACGGTAAAATCCTGATTAGGGTCGTTAATTATGTGAACGGCGTTTCCGATATGCTTTCAAACGGTATAGTGAATTTCGTGCTTGACCTCTTCAATCTTTTCTTTATAATAATCTTCATGTTTTTAATGCACTGGAAGATGGCTTTAGTCGTACTGGCGGGAGTGCCGTTCCTAATGGCTGTTGTGTTCGGGATAAAAACAAGGCAGCGTAAAGCCTGGCAGACCGTTTCAAACAAGAATTCAAACCAGAACGCATATCTGCACGAAGGTATAGAGGGCGTGCGCGTAACCCAGCTTTTTGTCCGCGAAGAGGTAAACGAACAGATTTTCGGTGAACTGACGGAAGCCAGCCGCAAGGCGTGGATGAAAGCCGTTGCGCTGAATAATACCCTTTGGCCATCGCTTGATATTATATCGGCTTCAATCAGCGCCGCCATTTATATAGTGGGTCTGTTAATAATAGGCCCGGCATCGGTGTCATTCGGCACTATAGTGGCAATGGGCGGTTATGCATCAAGGTTCTGGCAGCCGATTATGAATATAGCGAACCTTTTCAATACGTTTATAAACTCCATTTCATACCTTGAAAGGATTTTTGAGACCATAGACGAGCCGGTTACGGTATCGGATAAGGATGGCGCCGCTGAGCTTCCTCCGATTAAAGGGGATATACGTTTTGAAAACGTTACGTTTTCCTATGATGAAAGCAAGGTTGTGCTTGAAGACCTTTCATTCAGCGTAAAAGCCGGTGAAAGCGTCGCCCTTGTGGGACCTACGGGCGCGGGGAAAACAACGATTGTAAACCTTATTTCGCGGTTTTACAATACGGTAAGCGGACGCGTGCTGATAGACGATAACGATATTTCAGAGTACACCCTGAAATCACTTCGTTCCCAGATGGGTATAATGCTTCAGGACAGCTTTGTTTTCAGCGGTACGGTTGCCGATAATATCCGTTACGGCAAACTTGACGCCGGCGAGGAGGAAATTGTAAACGCCTGTAAAACAGTATGCGCTGATGAATTTATAAAAGAGTTTGAAAAGGGGTATGAAACAAGAATTAACGAAAGGGGAGCAGCGCTTTCGCAGGGGCAGAAGCAGCTTATATCCTTTGCGCGGACATTAATCAGCGACCCTAAAATACTTGTGCTGGACGAAGCGACGTCATCAATCGACGCCAAAACAGAAAAGCTTTTGCAGCAGGGGCTTAACGAGCTTTTAAAAGGACGCACGTCATTTATTATAGCGCACCGCTTATCAACAATAAGGAACTGCGATAAAATCATGTATGTTTCTAATATGGGGATAACCGAATGCGGCACCCATGAGGAGCTGCTGGCAAAAAAAGGCGATTACTACAGGCTTTACAGCGCGAGGGAAATAGCCTAGTACCAATTAACAATTAAGAATTAACAATTAACAATGGCGGTATACCGCCTGCGGCGGTATGATTTTTATAATATTTTACTTTTAGGTGTTACAAGGCGCTAGTAGTTATTGTTAGCAGTTAGTTTTACTTCGCAACCCCTTACCCCTTATGTGCTGGTACGGTGATATTGTAATCAATACAATATCACCGTACCATTTTAATATTATTTGAAAATAAATGTTTTTACATGAATTAAATAAAATACGTGTATTCTGTTCGGAAAAAATGAATAAATTATAAAATAGAGTTAATACCGCTTGTGTTTTTGCATTGATAGGTGTATAATTAAAGTATTGCTTTTATTGGTTGGTATTTCTCCGTAATAAAGTCTTTACATATGCTCTTATGCCCGTTATGGACTTTCATTGCCCGGAATATGAACCGTTCAGGTTATTTTATTGATTGCAGGTGAATTTTTTATGAACGCTCCTGAAGAGAAAAGAATTATTCTGATTGTTGATGACGTGGAGCTTAACAGAGCAATTATCAGCGAGGTACTTAAAAATGAATATGCCGTTCTTGAAGCTGAAAACGGCGTTGAAGCTGTTAAGCTAATGGAGCAGCACCACAAATCCCTTTCAATTGTACTGCTGGATATTCTTATGCCTCTGATGGACGGCTTTGAGGTTATGGAAATAATGAAAAAGCGTAACTGGATAAGCAAGCTGCCTGTTATTATGATTACTACCGACGCTACAGAGGAATTTGTTCAGAGGGGTTATGACCTGGGCGCTTCGGATGTTGTCTCCAAGCCGTTCAATCCTAAGATTGTCAGACAGAGCGTTAATAATATAGTCGAGCTTTACAGGCATAAAAACAATCTTGAAAATATGGTCAGACAGCAGATGAACACGCTTAAAAAGCAGTCTGAAAAGCTTAACCAAAGCACTATAAACATGATTGACATGCTCAGCAATGTGATAGGGTATAAAACTTATGACGCCGGACCGAGCGTAATAAATTTCCGTTTTATTACTAAAACAGTCCTTACCGAGCTGATGGAAAGGAATCCTGAATATAATCTTGATAAAGTGCAGATTGAACAGATATCCGAGGGCTCGCTGCTGCATGATATAGGCAAGATTGCCGTATCCGACGCAATACTTAATAAACCCGGAAGGCTTAACGAGGAGGAGCTTCACGAAGCGCAGAAACACGCTCTGCTCGGCGGGGAACTGATTAAACAGATAGTCGGGAAGAACAAACGCGATTATTTCAAATACTGCTACGAGATATGCAGATACCACCATGAACGCTATGACGGAAACGGATATCCGGATAAATTATCGGGAAACGACATACCGGTGTGGGCGCAGGCAGTGTCAATCGTGGATGTCTATGACGCTCTGGTAAACAAAAGGTCATACAGGGAAGCTTATTCGCACAGCCATGCCGTAGCCATGATAAAAAACGGGGAATGCGGGGAGTTTAATCCGGATGTGCTTAACGCTTTCCTTGCCGTTGAGAATAAAATATTAAAGGATAATTCGGGTCTTTCCGAGAATAACAACGAGCTTAAGAAGATTGTTTCGGAATCGACGGAAATTATTAACAAGAGCGTCGAGGTCGCGTCGGACAGAGTTTTATGGCTGCTTGAGATGGAAAGGCGCAAATACCAGATGCTTTCCGAAATGTCGGGGGATATTATCTTTGAATACAATACAAAATCACAGCATGTTATCTTTTCCGAGAATTTCGCGGAGATTACCGGCATAAAGCTGATTAACGAAAAAACAAGCGACGTGTTAAATGAAATCCCCGTAATGTTCGACGAAGACAGAAAGGCATTGCGTCAGCTTTTCAGTTCTCTGTCCCCGGACAATATGAAATTCAAGACAGAATTAAGGATTAAGAATAAAAACGGCGTTTATAAATGGTACGAAATGTTCGTGCATTCCATATGGATGATGGATTACGGCGTTTTAACCGGAAATGTAATCGGAAAGCTTGTCAATATAGACAGGAGGAAACACGAAGCCGAGGAATGGCGCAAAGACGCCGATACCGATTCGATTACGAAGCTGCTGAACAAAACCGCAGTGAGGAACCGGATTGCCGAGGTTATTAATTCGTCGGACTCTGTGGATTCGGCATTCTGCATCGTTGATTTGGATAATTTCAGGAATATAAACGAGACGTTCGGTCACCAGTTCGGTAACGAAGTGCTGAAAAAGGTCGCCGGGGAGCTGAAAAAATCCATACGCATCACCGATATTATCGGACGTGTCGGCGGGGACGAATTTATAATTTTTCTGTGCGGTATCGGCGGGACTGCCAATATCGAATCGAAGGTGAAGCAGATTTCCGGAGCCTTGCGGATGGATTACGGCGAATGCAGAATTACAGGAAGCATAGGTATAGCAAGGTATCCTTACGACGCCGATAACTTTGACGATTTGCAGTATAAGGCGTCGAAGGCTTTGCATACCGTCAAGGAAGAAAGCAAGAACGGATATTGTCTGTACGATGAAAAGCTGGCTTTAAACGAATATATTTCAATGATTTCAGATTACTGAGAATAGCTGAAAATGTTTAATGGTCAGAATGGTATTAGAAAGGACGGCAAAAATGGCTTTTAATTACACTTTTTCAAATGTAACCCCGGATATCGTGGAGCTGGCTTTATTATGCAGGAATAACGGGTATTTTGAACCTGAGCTTTACAGCAAATACGATGTTAAACGCGGGCTTCGGGATATTAACGGAAAGGGCGTCGTAGCCGGGCTTACGGAAATTTCGGAGATTGTATCCTATAAGGAAAGCGGCGGCGAATCGGCGCCCTGCGAGGGAGAACTGTATTACAGGGGATATAACATATACGATATTGTAAAGGGCTTTACCGACGAAAACAGGTTCGGTTTCGAGGAAACCGTGTATCTCCTGCTGTTCGGCGAGCTTCCCGCCGCGGGCAGGCTTGAAAAATTCAAGAGTCTGCTTGCCGAATACAGGAAGCTTCCGACCACGTTCGTCAGGGACGTCATAATGAAATCCCCGAGCAATGACATAATGAACAGCCTGGGCAGGGGGGTTCTTACATTATATTCATACGACGACTACCCGAATGACACGTCAATTGAGAATGTCCTGCGCCAGTCCCTTGAGCTTATTGCCCTTTTCCCCCTGATTGCCGTTTACAGCTATCAGGCAAAGACATATTACCTTGACGGGGGAAGCTTTTATATACATCAGCCCGTCCCGGAATTCTCAACCGCCGAAAATATACTTCATCTTCTGCGCCCCGACAGCCGGTATACCGAGCTTGAGGCGAAAATCCTCGACCTTGCCTTAGTGCTTCACGCCGAACACGGCGGGGGGAACAATTCCACCTTCACAACCCATGTCGTAACTTCGTCCGGCACCGACACCTATTCGGCGATTGCAGCCGCCCTTTCCTCGCTTAAGGGTCCCCGGCACGGAGGCGCGAACATAAAGGTAACCCAGATGTTCGAGGATATGAAGGAAAACCTGTCCGACTGGACTGACGAGGACGCCGTAAAGGATTATTTAGTTAAGCTCCTTCATAAGGAGGCGTTTGACAAATCGGGGCTTATTTACGGTATGGGACATGCCGTATACTCTATTTCAGACCCGCGGGCGAATATCCTGTGCGGCGCCGTAAAGAGCCTTTCCGAGGAAAAGCATATGGAAAAGGAATTCGCGCTCTATAATATGATTGAAAGGCTTGCCCCCGAGGTTATTGCAAAGGAACGCAGGATTTACAAGGGGGTTTCGGCGAATATCGATTTTTACAGCGGTTTTGCATACAGCATGCTTAACCTCCCCTCCGAGCTTTATACGCCGCTATTTGCCATATCGAGGATTGCCGGCTGGTCGGCGCACCGCATTGAGGAGCTTTTATTGTCGGGCAAGATTATCCGTCCGGCTTATAAGGCCGTTCAGGGGCATAACAGTTATATCGGAATGCCGGACAGGGGATAGAATTATAATAAAAAACAAGGAGCAGAGTTTATAGTAACCCTGCTCCTTATTATATAAATTTTATTAGTATGTGTTTATATAATATGGATTATTTATAGCCTCCTATACAAAACCCACAGTCCTGGTCCATATAAGATGAAAATGGACTGTCCGCACCTCCGTCTGCTATGAATCTTTGACTGTATCCGCGTCCGCTACAAACCTCACATCTAGTACCAGCACTATTTATGCTGCTTCCTGATGAACCGCCGAATGCAAGATTTATAACACCTTTCCAGTTAGTAGGAGTTGTTTGCAAATGCTCCTCAACAACTTCCTGTGAAAAAGGCATTACACAAACTCCATTCTCGAATTTTCCTGCAAGTATTTGATATGTACCTTCTCCGTATTGAACATCAACATTAAATGTAATATAACCATAACCATTAAGATACCCGTCTTTAAATTCACCCATTATCTTTATACCGTCTCCCTCGTTGTAATTAAAGGAATAGCCTATCCCGTCGAGCAAGCCGTTTTTGAAGTTCCCATACATTCTGATACCCTTATGCGCTGTAGAAATTCCAAAGTAATCAAGTGCTAAATCTTCCTTTACTATCTTGTAATTATTCTGATAACAACCCGGTCCGTGAAGGTAATAATTTGTTCCGTCATGACCGAAACTGCCATATACATCAATACCGGTTTCATTATTATTTATAGTTCCGTATTTCATAATACTGTTTTCAAATTCCCCGATAAGATAGTCATCAGAAAAGTTTATATCATAAGTTGTTCCTTCCACTAGTGAACCAGCATAATAAAAATCATCAGTTATTTTATTAGGATATACTTTTGTCCAGTATGTAGCGAATCCTGAAAGGGTGGTATCGTTGAATTCACTAAAGTTAAAGAGTTTCTGAAATTGTTCTATTAAGAAATAGTCATAAACAAACATCCCGTCTCTATATTTAGTTCTGCCAACAGTAAAATTATAATTAACTGCTTCAGAAGGTAATTGAGGGTCATGCAGTTCATCCCGCATGATATCCCATATATCATATGCAGGGTCGGTTGTTATAACTTTTTTCCATTTATCCACATCCGTTTGAGTATACGCCTGCGAGCTGTTGCTTTGCGTATTATTGCTTTCGACAACAGTTGCATTCGTTTTTGCTTCGGTCGTTCTGTATCCCCTTAATCCGATTCCTTGCGAACTTGTTACAGTAGTGTTTGAAGCCGTACTGCTCCCCCTTAAACCGTCCGCACCCTGAGAATCTCCGTAAGAGGGTGAGAACGTTGTCGTTACGGCTTCCGTCAACTCCGGCAGGGAAAAGGTCCGGGCTTTGGTGGTTTCCGCTTCGGTTTCCTTTTTCGCCGCCGTTGTTGTCCGGCTTGCGGCTGTGGTTGTCCTTCGCGGTTCATATGTGCTTATACTGCCGCTTGAATCATCACGCGTTGCTATAACAATCCCGATTATACCGATTACGACGACAGCCGCCGCCGCAGGGGCGAAACGCACGATTTTTTTCCTTGCCCCACCGGGAGCGGTTTTTATAACGGTTGGTGTTATCTGCGGCTTTTGGTATCTGTCCGCACCGCAGGAATCGCAGAAATCGAACCTTACGGGATAAACATTGCCGCATTCGGGGCATTTTACTTCCGCGTTTTCTTCTTTAGCCCCCGCACCGCAGGAATCACAGAAAGTAAATTCCGCGGGATAAACATTCCCGCATTCGGTACATTTTTTAGTATCGGGTTTATTTACTGCTAATTCCGTTCCGCATTCGTCGCAGAATTTCATTCCGGGCGGGTTTTCAACGCCGCAGTTTTGGCAATTTTTAAAATTCATGTTACTATCTCCTTTCAAGTAAAAATTAAAAACAAAGAATATTTTAGTAATTACGCAAATAATTTAAAATATTTTCAATTATAATTATATTCAACAAGATTAAAGAACCTAACGCACCAGATAAAATTAATGAGAGTTTGCGAGCCCATTTACCCTCTCTGATAACTTTATATGTAATATAGATTCCGGTCAGACCTGTAATAATTATTCCTAATCCAAATAACCAAACTATATTACTGTTATTTCTGATGTTCAAAGTAATAAGACCTATTATTCCTATTATATGCATAGTAAAATCCTGGGAAAATCCAAAATAAAACAACCCTAAACCGAATAAAGAAACTAAGCAAGACAAAGCAAAAAATACTTTTTTTGTATTCTTTTTATCGTTGAAAACATTAAAGAGTATAATAACAGCGGCAACGCCGATAATGATTATTTCTAAACTTCGAAATACTAATGCTTTATTTTGAAAGACTCCGTAAAAATTCAGTATTATACCCACTAAAATAACAAGAAAAGACATAGTAAAAAATATTATTTGTATTTTTGGTTTTTTTAATGTGCTTGTTTTTGCCGTTAATGCCGATTGGGGTGTTTTCGTTCCGACTGCCCCTATAACATTACCGCACTTACCGCAGAATTTGGCGTTTTCGCGAAGCTCCGTTCCGCATTTGGGGCATTCGGTTATTTTAACCGGCTCGGGTTCGGCATAAGCCGTTCCGCATCCGTCGCAGAATTTTGCGTTATCCCTAAGTTCTTTTCCGCAGCTTTCACATTTAATCATATATATACTCCGATTAAAATTATTTTTCCTTATATCCGGCGGTCTGCGCCGCCGGATTCCGGGTTTTTAATTGAACATCAGTTCTTGTAATTTTTTATTTTATGCCCTTAATCATAGCGTCGGCAATTTCGGGATACTTGAATTTATTGGTTTTTCTGTCAAACAAACCAAACCCGGATGAAAAGCCCCAGTCATATTCTTTGTTGACATCCATATTCTGACCGTCCCACCACAAACATGGGATATTATACTCTTTTGCTTTTTTCACGTAATATTCGGTATATTCCGCCCTGTCCGGGGTATTGTTCCAGTTAATCGCGGCGAACTCACCCGCAATAACGGGAACCCCTCTGTTTTTGGAAAATTCGGCGGCGAGACCGAGAGCATAATCGACTGCCCCTGTGTCGTCGGGATTATCCTTACTCCAGTTTTTCACATATCCTTCACTTACGTTAAGCGCGAAATTAAATGGTTCATACTCATGCACCGTAGCTATAATCTTGTTTTCCGCGCTGTCCTCAGGGATGGTCAGACCGTCAAGCGCGGTGACTTTAGCTCCGTAGCATGAAATCATAAGCATACGCTGTTCGTTGTTGCTGCCCGAAGCCCTGACCGTGTTTACAAAAACCTGATTAAGCCTGTTCAGGTTCTTCCGTTCTTCTTCGGTGCCGCCGCTCCATTCGTCAGGGCTGCCTACAGTACGGGGTTCGTTAAACGATTCAAAAATCAGATGCTCGTCATAATTGCGGAATGTCTTTGCAATCTGCCCCCAAATTTTCTGAACGGTTTTTTCGCTTTCTGCCATATCCCCGTCCATAAGTTTGAAAAGCCGTTCGTCATGGTGTGTGTTTAAAATAATATACATACCGTTGTCGTATGCGTAATCCACGACTTCTTTAACCCTTGCCATCCAGTCCGCGCGGATATTGTTATTTTTGTCCGCCGCCTTGAACCATGTCACCGGTATTCTTATGGTATTAAACCCCGCGTTTTTGATTGCCGTTATATTCGCCCTCGTAACTACGGCGGGTTCTTTTCCCCATGCGATTTCCATTTCCTGCGGAGACGAAGTAGCGTATGAACCGCCGCCTATAAAATCCCAGCCCTTGCTATCGTCAAAATTGTAGTTTTCAAAGGTTCCGCCCAGATTAATGCCGGTTTTCATTTTTCCGACTACTTCCGCCGCGGTGAGCTTTTCGTTGATTGTCCTGTGCTTAGCCTTGGTATAAGCCGCAGCCTTTTTAACCGTTATCTGTATTGATACTGAGTTTTTTCCGTATTTGGCGGTAATTTTCGCTTTCCCGGGTTTTTTTGCCGTTATAAGACCGTATTTCCCCGCTTCGGCAATTTCGGGAGCCGAGCTTGACCACTCCATACCATTCTTATATGCATAATCAATCCCGTTCTGAAAATACCTCAGAAAAAGTTTTTCACCGGTTTCAATCGTTGAACGGGCATATTCAAGCCGCGCTTTTTTCACCGTTACCTTGCATTCATAGCTTTTACCGTTATATTTTGCGCTGATTGTTGCCGTTCCGGCGGATACGGCTGAGATTGTGCCGTCTTTATCTACAGAAGCAATTTTACTGTCGGAGCTTGACCATGATATTTTTGACGGCTGCGCATATGCAAGGTGTGTTGAAACGGATTCGCCGGGCGTCATTGTAAACGAGGCGTTGCTTAATCTGACCGTTTCAGCCGCAGAAACGGTTTTTACTGCCGGTACCCCCGATGTGATCAGTAGAACCGCGCACAGGATTGCCGAGAAAACTTTCATTGCTTTTTTCATGAGCTAGGTCTCCTTTATATGTAGTATAGACATTTTCGCAGTTTCATTATAAAAATATTACCGTAAAATGTCAATATGATTCTTAAAGAATGCAGATTCAATAAAAGAATATATTTATTCCCGCAGTTATCGCCCGATTATTCGATAATATTCTGATTTATACTTGCAAAATATTTGAATACACGCTATAATTAGAGTGTTAAAGTTAAACGGCTATAACTCACTTAAGATTCAACCATAAAGGATGAGTATATGCAGAACAGCGGTCAGTTTATAAATATCGAGGATTCCTTCTATCAGGGAGTCCTTAAACTAATCAGGGAAAAATACGAGGAAAAAAACCTTACCCAAAGAGGCTTGCAGCGGGAATGCAAGGAAAGGTTCGGGATAATAATATCCCAGGGAGCGATTTCAAAAATCCTTAAACCCGAAGAAAGAAATGACGGTATGCAGTTGAGAACCGCCAGCGTTCTGTGTCAGGTTCTCGGTATTGATATGAACGAAGCTTTCAGGATGAGAGAACTCACGGACTCAGCGCCCGCTGACAGCGGCGGCGAGCCGGAAAATGATTCTCAGCATGAAAATACCACGGAACAAAAAAACGATGGTTCAACGCCGGAAAGAATATCGGACGGACTTTCGGCAGAAAACAACGCGGAGAAAACAAGGAACGAAAAGCATTACGCTTTAACGAAGTTTATACTAAAATGCGCCGCTTTAACGGCGGCGGCTGTGATAATGGCTTCGGGCGGCTTTTTACTCGGCAGAGCTACCGCACCTGCCGAATCAGGGTATACCGAAACATTATCACAGGCAACCGCCGGTACAAAAGACGAAGCTTCGGATTTACCAGCAGGGGAGCAGGTTATATTCAAAGAGCCGCTTATTGAAAAGGCTGTAAGGCTGCAGCTGGGATTCGGCGATTCCCAGCCTGTTTATGAAGAACATTTGATAAACGTCACTGAAATTTACATTGTCGGGCAAAAAGCCGCAAAAACTTTTGATGAATATATTAAATTAAACGACGATTTTTTTAAATACCATGAGCAGTCCGGAAATATTAAAAGCTTAGAGGATTTACGGGCGCTGCCTAACCTTAACCACATTGGAATAAAATGTCAGCCGTCTTTATCCGATATGACGCCGTTAAGCTCTAATTTAAGGCTGAATTCAATATATTTAGGGGAATGTAATATTTCTGATATATCACTGCTGAAATCGTTCCCCTATCTTAACACCCTTTCTTTCAGCGATATGCCTGTTCTGGATTTTTCATGTTTAAATGAAATACCGACATTAAGATACCTTGATTTTTTTTATATGCCGTTTAAAAGCTTTGAAGAACTCGATATGCCTGATATTGAAGGATTATTGATATGGGGGCTTCCGCTTACAAGCTATAACGGTATTGAGAAATTCAAGAATTTAGAAATTCTTGAAATTAAGGACAGCCCCGGAGACCTTGCGCCGCTTCTGGCGTTGCCTCAGTTAAAGCAGGTTAGCGTTTCCGCTTCAATGCGCGAATATGCGGAGGCAATCCGGAGCGAAGCCGGATTTGAAATAGTCTATATTGACTGACATTTTTCTGTAAATAATCTGCCAATGTTATTGTTTAACATAAACGTCTCTATAAAAAATTTAATAAAAATTGCTGGACAAGTATAATAAAACGTGGTATAATATAATGTATTTTAATTTATTCTATATGGAGGTTTAACAGATAATGTCTGATTTTAAAAGAATACCGGCGGTTTTGCTTTCCGCTGTTATGATTATTTCGCTTTCTTCCTGCGGAAAGAACGCGCTGTGGGCTGCAAGGATAGATGACTATGAGGTGCGTTCGGGTATTTTCATAAGCTCCCAGCTGACTTCATATTATGACGCCGCCGAAAAGGTTAGCGAAGCCATGGCTGAAACCGAAACAGAAACCGACCCTGCCGCGGCTCCCGCAGCGGCCGACCCGACGGATATACTGAACGAAACAATCGACGGAAAACCCGCAAGGGACTGGATTAACGACGAGGCTACCGCAAAAATGCAGGAATTCGTAGCAATTGAGAAAAAATTCGGCGAGCTTGGGCTTTCATTTGAGAATAACGAAGTTCAGGCGGCTGAGAATTATATAACGAACATCTGGGATTTATACGGCGAAGCATATGAGGAAATCGGAATAAGCAAGCAGTCCGAGCTTGATATTACTGTAAACAACAGCAAGAAATCAGCAATTTTCGATTATTATTACGGCAGAGAAGGCGAAAAAGCAATTTCCGACGATGAAATCAAGCAGTATTTATATGATAATTTTGCAATGATTAAGTATATTGAAATGCCTCTGAGGGACGGGGAAGAAAATCTTCTTAAAGCGGAAGGCAAAGCCGAAATGATGGTTAAAGCCGAAGATTACCTCGAACGCGCCGAAAACGGCGAGAGCTTTGACGAACTGATTAAGGAGTTTAACGCTTTTTATGAGGAATTCACCGCTCCGGAGGAACCTGCCGCGGAAATCGGCGGGACTGCAGATGTGAACGAAGCGGAAACAGGCGGGACTGCAGATATGAACCAAGACGATACGGTAACAGACGAAGAGGGGGCTTCCGAAACAACGGAAGAGCAGGAAGTCGATAACAGCGTTGTAATCAGCAAGGACGCCGCTTTGCCTAATCAGGCTGTGGTTGATAAAATTTTCGGCGGCGAAGCAGAAATCGGCGACTTTTTCATTGTTGAGCAAGACGAGGTATACTATGTGGTCTCTTTCCTTGATATTCTTTCGAGGGAAAACTATCTTGAGGATAACGACAGCGCGGTGCGTCACAGTCTGAAGGATGAGGAATTCAATGCGGCGGTAAGCGAATGGACTTCAACTCAGAATGTTGTTAGGAATGACGTGTCTTACAAAAGATATAAAGTGGAAAAATTACTTGAAGAATAAATTATCGGGAGGACGGCTGATATAAAGCCGTCCTTTTTCATAGGTTAAAACAACAGTAAAACAATAAAATTGTATCTTAAATCCCTCCATTGCATATAATAAAATATGATAATCAGGTATTTATTAAAATATTGTTTTATGGAGGTATTATATGCCAAGCGTATTTCTGAGTCCGTCCACGCAGGAATGGAACCCTTACATAACAGGCGGCAACGAGCAGATGTATATGAATATAATCGCGGATAAAATGGAGCCTTACCTTAACTCATCCGGGATTGTTTTTACCCGCAACGACCCTGACGCAAATGTCACCGGAGCTATTCAGGCTTCTAATGCGGGTAACTACAATGTTCATCTGGCGCTGCATTCAAATGCCGGAGGCGGTCAGTATGCCGGACGGCTTCGAGGGATTGACATTTATTATTCGCCCTATTCAAACGAATCGCTGAGACTTGCGACTATAATAGCGAATAATTTCGAATATATTTATCCCGACCCTGAAAATGTAGGAATCCTTCCCACAACCTCCTTGGGAGAGGTTACGCAGACGCGAGCCGTTGCGGTTTTAGCCGAGATTGCCTATCATGACAATTATGAGGACGCCACCTGGATTGTAAATAATCTTGACGCAATAGCGGTAAGTCTGGTACAGTCGTTATGCGATTATTTCGGGATACCGTTCGTCGAAGCCGGTCCTGTTTATCAGGGAACGGTGGTTACCGACGGCTCTAATCTTAACATCAGAAGTTACCCGTCAACGAACTCAATTATTATCGGTTCGGTTCCGAACGGCGGTACCGTTACCATTTACGGAAAGACCGGCAACTGGTATGTAATAAAGTATAATTATACTACGGGGTATGTTTCGGCAGATTTTGTCAGTGTTTAATACTAGTACCAATTAACAATTAAAAATTAACAATTAACAATGGTGGTATACCGCCTGTGGCGGTATAATTTTAATTTATTATTCGCAATTTTTGTTACGAGGTGCTAGTATAATAATTATTATGCAAAGCCCGGTATTTTTTATTGTAAAAAACTGTTGCAGGAATTTGGTAAATATGCTATAATTAATGTGATATTTTATATTGTTTCATAGTATAATTATTTATACTGGCTTAATTATATTTCCTATTACTGTCAGGCACAATCCTTAAATTAATTACGGCTGATAAAGTTTGTTAAGCGTTTTCTCCTTACCTTTTCGGTGACAAAAGCTTTCAGGCTTTTATGCCGCCGTCTTTTACCGTACAAGCCTTGCCAAGTTCCCATACTGTTGTACCGCCGGTTATGGCGGAGGAATGGAGTTTATTATGTCAAGAATAAAAGTTGCCGTTTTATTCGGCGGTGTCTCAAATGAGCATGATATTTCGCTTATATCAGCCGAAAATATTATATCATCAATCCCTGCCGAGAAATATGACATTATCCCTATCGGAATAACAAAAAAAGGCAGATGGCTTTATTACCCCGGGGATATAAGCCTTATTACCTCAGGAAAGTGGGATTCCCATCCCGACTGCGCTCCCGCAGTTATTCTGCCTGACCCTATGTATAAGGGAATTGTAAAAATTGCCAGCGGCGAATGCTCTATCACAAAAATAGATGTGATTTTCCCGGCTCTGCACGGCAGGAACGGAGAGGACGGAAGACTCCAGGGGCTTCTTGAAATGTCGGGGATTCCCTATGTCGGAAGCGGCTGCCTCGCTTCGGCTTCCTGCATGGACAAAACCGTAACTCACACCATACTTGAAAGCAGCGGCATTAATATGGCAAGGTGGCGTTCGGTAAGCTATTCCGACCTTAACAGTCTTGACAGCGTCTGTGAGGATATAATTTCGGAGCTTGGCTTCCCTGTTTTTGTCAAACCGGCGAACAGCGGCTCTTCCGTAGGAGTTAATAAGGCTACGTCCGCGGAAGAATTAAAAAATGCCGTTAAGCTTGCGTTTACTCATGATAAAAAGGTTTTAGTTGAGGAATACATAAAGGGCAGGGAGCTTGAATGCGCCGTTTTCGGCTATGACAACCCGTTTTCTTCCGATGTCGGCGAGATTTTATCCTGCAATGAATTTTATGATTATGACGCCAAATATATTTCAGGGGAATCGGGGCGGAGTATCCCTGCCGGTATTGACAGCGCGACTTCCATCGTTATCAGGGACACAGCTGTCGAGGCATTCAAGATAATGGGATGCAGGGGTCTTGCAAGGATTGATTTCTTCCTGAAAGAGGACGGAACGGTTATTCTGAACGAAATAAACACCCTTCCCGGTTTTACCCCGATCAGTATGTATCCGAAGCTGATGGAACATATGGGCATAACGCAGCCTGAGCTTCTTGACCGCCTTATCTCGTTATGCATGGAAAACCAGTAAACTGCATATGCTACTACCAATTAAAAAATTAACAATTAACAATTAACAATGTAGGTATACCGCCTGCGGCGGTATGATTTTTATTATTATAGTTTAACTTTAAACGTTGTTATGATGTACTGCATATATTAAAAACTCTATACGGAGGTGTATTATGAACAATGCTTCGATAGGCGTTTTCGATTCTGGCTTGGGCGGGCTTACCTGTGTAAAGGAGCTTAATTCGTTAATGCCTAATGAGAATATTATATATTTCGGCGACACCGCACGCGTTCCTTACGGTACGAGAAGCAGGGAAACCATAAAAAAATATGCCGGTCAGGATATTGCCTTTTTCCGGCAGCACGACGTAAAAATGATTGTCGCAGCCTGTGCTACGGTTTCCTCTGTGGTCGGCACGGATAAAAACATAACGGGGGATATTCCGTTTACCGGGGTTCTCCTTCCGGCGGCTCAGACTGCATGCAGTATAACCAGGAACGGCAAAATAGGCGTAATTGCTACCCCGGCTACGATTAAAACGGGCGCATACGGAAAGGCAATACGTAATATCCGTCCCGAAATCTCCGTAATCGGGAATTCATGTCCTCTTTTAGTCCCCATCGTTGAAAACGGTTTTACCGATAAAGATAATCAGATTGCCAGGCTTGCGGTTGAGCATTACCTTAAACCAATAAAGAAAGAGGGAGTGGACACGCTTATCCTCGGATGTACGCATTATCCTGTCCTGTATGATATTATTGCCGGTTATATGGGTGAAAACGTAAGGCTTGTTTCTTCGGGAGCCGAAGCTGCAAAATTTGTGTTTTCATATCTCACCCGGAACGAAATGCTGACCGAACGGACAAAACCCGGCGCCGACACATTCTATGTTTCGGACAGTATTCAGATGTTCAATGAAAACGCAGGCGTTTATCTCGGAAAAAATATTAAAGGGGATACCTTTGAAATTGACATTGAAAAACTGGCGGCTGAATAATCTGAAAGAGGATTCCGCATAATGAAAGGAAACAGATTTTGAATAAAGAAGTGCTTATTACCCTTAAAAGTATTCAGTGGATTGACGCTGAAAGCTCGGAAACCGAGCTTATTACTCCCGGGTTATATGAAAAAACGCCCGGCGGAGATTATATAATTACTTATGACGAATCAATGGCTACGGGTTTTGACGGTTCAAAAACCGTACTGAGCTGTTACGGCGACAGGTTATGCACGCTTAACCGTTCGGGCAATTCCTCATCCGACCTTATTATTGAAAAGGAAAAAAAGCATTACTGCCACTACGGTACACCGTTCGGAAGCTTTATGATGGGTATTTTCACCCATAAAATCGATAACAGGCTTAATGACAACGGCGGCGACATTTATATGAAATATACCATAGATATTAATTCCAGTTATGTTTCCGATAATGAAATTTTTATGAATATTAAATAAAAAGGAATGTTTAAATGATTAATCCGGTAAAATCCGCAACTGACGAACTGCGTCAGCTGCTTATGGACGCCCTGGGACGTATGGTAGCCGAAGGCAAAGCCGAAGCCTGCCCCCTCCCCGCATTCAGTATTGAAATCCCAGCCGCTCAGGCGCACGGCGACTTTGCATCAAATATTGCGCTTGCATCGGCAAAGGCGCTGAAATCCGCTCCCGTTAAAATTGCCGGACTGATAAAGGATTATCTCATAATGGACGGCAGTTCATTCGAACGCTGCGAAATAGCGGGTCCGGGGTTCATGAATTTTTTTCTGGCGGCTTCATGGTTCTCGGACGTTGTAAAATCCGTTATAAAAAGCGGAAACGATTATGGAAGAACCGATACCGGCGGAGGCAAAAAAATACTGGTCGAATTCGTTTCGGCTAACCCTACGGGACCTATGCATATCGGAAACGCAAGGGGAGGAGCAATCGGCGACTGCCTTTCCTCCGTTCTTGAATGGGCAGGGTATGATGTTTCCCGTGAATTTTATGTGAACGACGCCGGGAATCAGGTATTAAAATTCGGCAAGTCGCTTGATTTGCGTTACAAACAGATTTACTCCGATGAAGGTTTAAAGCTTGCCGAAAATTATACGGATAATAATGATTTTGCACAGGCTGTATATGATAATACAGAACTGTTCCCTATGCCTGAGGACGTTTACCTCGGCGCCGATATTATTCTTCACGCGAAGAATTTTTATGACTTATACGGCAGCAGGTATATCAATGCTGATGAAAACGAAAGGCGTGAAGCCCTTTGTAATTATGCCATGCCTTTGAATATCAAAAAGCTTGAAAATGACCTGCTTACGTACCGTATTGAATATGACAACTGGTTTAAGGAAAGCGTTCTGCATGAAAGCGGAGCCGTAGATGAAATTATTGAGCTTCTTAAGAAAAGCGGGCATACTTATGAAAGCGAAGGCGCGCTATGGTTTAAATCATCCGGGTTCGGCGATGAAAAGGACCGTGTTCTTGTCAGGGCGAACGGAGTTCCTACTTATTTTGTCCCCGATATAGCATATCACTATAATAAACTTGTAAAAAGGGGATTTGACGCCGCCGTGGATATTCTGGGAGCCGACCACCACGGCTATGTTCCGCGTATGAAAGCTGCTTTGCAGGCTTTGGGAATTGCTCCCGAAAGGCTTGAGGTTATAATAATGCAGATGGTTCTGCTCGTAAAGAACGGCGAAGCCTACAAGCTTTCAAAGCGTTCGGGGAAAGCGGTTACGCTTGAAACTCTGCTTGATGAAATCCCGGCTGATGCCGCACGGTTCTTTTTCAACCTTAGGGAAGCAAATTCTCATTTTGAATTCGACCTTGACCTTGCTATTGAAAAATCTTCAATAAATCCCGTTTATTACGTTCAGTATGCCCATGCGCGGATTTGTTCCGTCCTCCGTAATTTCGAAGGAGAGGGGATTAAGGCTTCGGAAATTCCGCCTTCAGTAACCGGCGTTCTTGATACTCCCGAGGAAAGGGAGTTAATCCGCTTCCTGGCGGCGCTTCCCAATACTATCGATTCCGCCGCAAAGGATTACGACCCCTCAAGGATTACCCGGTACAGCACTGAGCTTGCTTCTCTGTTCCATAAATTCTATGACAAATGCCGTATAAAAGGTTCGGAAGACAATATTATAACGGCACGGCTTGCTCTGTGCCTGGCGGTTAAAACTACTCTGAAAAACACTCTTGGCATTCTGAAAATTGACTGCCCCGAAAAAATGTGAATAAATATGCCGTTCATTTTTTTATTTTAATTAAAAAACACTTGACATATTAAAAAGACAGGTGTATAATAAAAACAAAGAAGAGCATACCGACAGACGGTTGCTCCCTTAGTTATTGGTTAAAAATAACCGTCAACTTTTTGAGCTGTGGACGGTTATTTTCTTTTGCCTTTGGTTATATTTATATCGCGTATTAAATATATCAAGATAAACACTTGACAATTAAAAGATAATATGTTAGAATGTAACCGTAATATTTTCAAAGGCTGTGACGAAGACAGTAAGGCAGCGCGAAATTTTCAGCGAACCGGAGGCGGTGCGAGTCCGGTAAAAGTAACCCTGTCCGAATATCCCTTCCGAGCCGCAGATCGAAAGTTTTTGGCAAGTAGATTCTGCCGGGTTTCTTCCGTTATAAAAGAACGCATATGTATGTATGCAGAATTTGGTGGTATAACGTCAGTATCAGTTTGCTTTCGTCCTTAATTCGGGATGAAGGCTTTTTTTGTTAGAAAGGATGGTTATAAAAATGTACGGCAAGGTATCGACTAAATTGAATTTTACCGGGCGTGAAAAGGAAATCCTTAAATTCTGGAAAGATAACAGGATTTTCGAAAAAAGCATTGAAGAGCGTAAAGACGCTCCTCCTTATGTGTTTTACGACGGACCCCCGACCGCAAACGGAAAGCCGCATGTAGGGCATGTCCTGACACGCGTTATAAAGGATATGATTCCCCGTTACAGGACGATGAAGGGCTTTATGGTGCCCAGGAAAGCCGGATGGGATACCCATGGCCTGCCTGTCGAGCTTGAGGTTGAAAAGCTTTTAGGTCTTGACGGCAAGGAACAGATTGAGGAATACGGATTAGAGCCGTTTATAGAAAAATGCAAGGAATCCGTCTGGAAATACAAGGGCATGTGGGAGGATTTCTCGGATACCGTTGGCTTCTGGGCTGATATGGACGACCCTTATGTGACATACCATGACAGCTTTATTGAATCCGAATGGTGGGCTTTAAAGCAAATCTGGTCTAAGGGGCTGCTTTACAAGGGTTTTAAAATCGTTCCTTACTGCCCAAGGTGCGGAACTCCGCTTTCCTCTCATGAGGTTGCCCAGGGTTATAAGGACATAAAAGAACGTTCGGCAATTGCTCGTTTTAAGCTGAAGGATGAGGATGCCTATATCCTTGCATGGACTACTACCCCCTGGACGCTTCCTTCAAATGTAGCGCTTTGCGTAAATCCTGATGAAATATATGTCAGGCTCAGGACGGGGGGGTATGTGTATTATCTAGCCGAGGCGCTGGTATCCTCCGTTATCGGGGATGATTACGAGACGCTTGAAAAATATACGGGAAAAGACCTTGAATATAAGGAATACGAACCGTTGTTCAGGTTTGTTGAACCGGCTCAGAAGTGCTGGTATGTTACCTGTGACAAATTCGTTACACTGTCTGACGGTACGGGCGTTGTTCATATAGCTCCGGCTTTCGGCGAGGATGACGCTCAGGTCGGAAGGAAATATGAGCTTCCGTTCGTACAGCTTGTCGACGCAAAGGGAGAAATGACTCCCGAAACCGACTGGGCGGGAGTTTTCTGCAAGGACGCCGACAAGCTTATACTAAAGGCACTTGAAGAAGCGGGACTGCTGTTTTCGGCTCCGAATTTCGAGCACAGCTATCCGCACTGCTGGAGATGCGGTATTCCGTTAATTTATTATGCCCGCGACTCATGGTTCATCAGGATGACCGATGTCAGGGATAATCTTATAAAAAATAACAATACAATTAACTGGATGCCTGAAAATATCGGGAAGGGGCGTTTCGGAGACTGGCTCGAAAATGTTCAGGACTGGGGAATTTCAAGAAACAGATACTGGGGAACTCCTTTGAATATCTGGGAGTGCGGATGCGGACACCTTCATTCCGTCGGTTCAGTCGCAGAGCTGAGGAGTATGTCCGAAAACTGTCCGGAGGATATCGAGCTGCACCGTCCGTTTATAGATAATGTGACGATAAAGTGCGAAAAATGCGGCGGACAGATGAAACGCGTTCCGGAAGTAATCGACTGCTGGTTTGATTCGGGGGCAATGCCCTTTGCTCAGCACCACTATCCCTTTGAAAACAAGGAATTGTTTGAAGCCCAGTTCCCGGCTGACTTTATTTCCGAAGCGGTTGACCAGACCCGCGGCTGGTTCTATTCGCTCCTTGCCATATCGACCCTTATTTTTGATAAGGCTCCGTTTAAGAATGTGCTTGTGCTGGGTCATGTTCAGGATGAAAACGGTCAGAAGATGTCAAAAACAAAGGGCAATGCTATAGACCCGTTCGAAGCGCTGGAAAATTACGGTGCGGATGCTGTACGATGGTATTTTTATACAAATTCCGCTCCCTGGCTTCCGAAGCGTTTCCATGGCAAGGCTGTTACCGAGGGACAGAGGAAATTCATGGGTACGCTTTGGAACACCTATGCCTTTTATGTCCTTTATGCGGAAATTGACGGCTTTGACCCGACAAAATATACCCTTGATTATAATCAGCTTACGTTAATGGATAAATGGCTTCTTTCAAGGTTGAACAGTATGGTTTCGGATGTTGACTCCAGCTTTGAAAATTACCGAATAATTGAAGCCGCCAATGCCCTGGAAAGCTTTACCGACGAGCTTTCAAACTGGTATGTCCGCAGGGGACGCGAAAGGTACTGGTCTCCCGAACTTACCCGGGATAAAATCAGCGCCTACATGACTCTTTACACAGCCCTCGTAACTCTGGTAAAAGCGGCGGCGCCGATGATTCCGTTTATGGCGGAGGATATTTACAGAAACCTTGTATGCTCCGTTGATAAAACGGCGGCTGAATCGGTGCACCTGTGCGGATTTCCTGAGGCGGTAACCGGATTCATCAGCAAAGAGCTTGAAACTGAAATGGAAGCCGTTCTTTGCATAGTAGTTTTAGGACGCGCCGCAAGAAACGGTTCAAACAGGAAAAACCGCCAGCCGCTTGCGAAAATGTACGTTAAATCGGGTATAAAGCTTAATGATGATTGTATTACGATTATCCGGGAAGAGCTTAATATCAGGGAGTTGATTTTTACGGATGATGCAGGGGATTTTATCAGCTACAGCTTTAAACCGCAGTTAAAGACCATAGGTCCCAAATACGGTAAAATGCTGGGTGAAATCCGTGAGGCTCTGAACACAGCTGACGGTGCAAAAACAATGGCTGAATTGAAGTCAGACGGTTTTATTTCGCTTAATCTTTCGGGCGGGGAAATCCGGCTGTATGAAGTGGATTTGCTGATTGACACCGTACAGAAGGAAGGTTTCTTCTCGCTTACAGAAAACGGAATTACGGTCGTGCTTGATATTAATTTAACGGAAGAACTGATTGAGGAGGGCTTTGTCCGCGAATTAATCAGTAAAATCCAGACCATGCGCAAGGAAGCGGATTTCAGCGTAATGGATAATATAACGGTTTCAATTGCCGGGAATGACAGGCTTGAAGGGATTATAAAAGCGAACGCAGCTGTAATAAAAGGTGATGTTCTTGCCGTTTCCTTTGTTTACGGTGAGAATAAAGGCTATATTAAAGAATGGGATATAAACGGTGAGAAATGTTCTTTGGGTGTGGAAAGAGTATAATATCACTGTAAAAAACGCAGAATCAGCCTTATATGACTGATTCTGCGTTTATTTAATGTCTGCTGAATAATTGAAAAATGCCGTCGCTATGCGACGTAAAAGCATTTTTCAATTATTCAAGTGCAAGGTTTTTGAGTAAAAATACTCAAAAAAAAATACTCAAAACTCTTGCACCTATAAAACAGTTTTTTAAGAAAACTGTTTTATAGGCAGACATTATCAAGAAGTATTGCGAAAAAGCAAAGCTTTTTCGCACCCGGAAACAGACAAGTCTGTTTCCGGGAACAATTACACATTTTGTGTAATTGTTCAGAACGCATTATTTAATTGGAAATAGGGCGTGTTCGATAATTAAAATCATACCGCCGCAGGCGGTATACCACCATTGTTAATTGTTAATTTTTAATTGTTAATTGGTACTAGGGCGTGTTCGAAAATCATCAATATGCACATAAATAGTGATTTTTGCACCGCATTGCGTTAAAAAATCTTGAAAACCGCCGAGGTTTCCTGACCGCCGAGGTTTCCTGCGATTTTTTGCCTTATTCGGCACAAAAATCACTTATTTCTATACACATTGCTAATTATCGAACACGCCCTAGTCTTATGTTGATGATTTTGCTTCTTCCGGCGAGTTTTTATTTTTCCTGACGGGAGATGTTTTTTCCGCATCACTGTCAATTGCGCTTGATGAAGCTACAATTTCCTCAATGGCGGCATTGCTTGTATTATTTCCCGACTTCGCATAGGCATATGCCGATTTGCCGTGCTTTTTAATGTTGTACATCGCTTCGTCAGCCGCGGCTATAACTTTTTCGGTAGTTTTACCGCTTTCCCGGAGGAATGCTATTCCGATAGAACACCGTACGGTCATTTTAATAGGATTTCCTTCATGATTAAACGTAAAGCCCTTACCTAAAATATCTATGATTTCCTGCGCTATCTTGCCCGAATCGCCGTACAGCGTAAGATTTGTAAGGCAAATGACAAATTCATCTCCGCCGAAACGTCCTGTAAAACCTCTTTCAAAGCTGATTTCCTTTAATGTATCGGCAACGAATTTTAAAACCTCATCGCCGCAGGCGTGACCGTATTCATCATTAAAGAATTTAAAGTCGTCAAGGTCTATGAACATAAGAGCGTCAAGGCTTTTTTTCATTATGGACATCTCAAGCTCATTCGTCAGTGATTTAAGGAAAGTTTCCCTGTTATAAAGCTGGGTAAGAGCGTCATAGCTGGCACGCTGAAGCAAATGCATTTCACTCTTCTTTTCGCGGTCTATATCGACAATTACGCCGATAATTTTTGTCGGGATTTCATCCTTGTCAAAGAATTTCGTACCCTTTATCATAAACCAGCCGAAATCGCCGTAAACGTTCTTGATTCGGTATTCGCCCTGGAGAAAGTTTACCGGTCCGAGGATTTTTTCAAGGTCATTGGAAAAGTTATCCTTGTCGTCTTTATGTATACGCAGCTTGTAAAAGAAACTTTCCTCAAGCGTATCATCCTTGGGACGGAAGCTGAATTTCTTATTGAAGTTCTTTGAGATAAACACAGTCTGCTTTTTAAGGTTTATTTCAAATATAATATTATTTGTCATTTCAACTATAGTCCGGTAACGCTGTTCGCTTTCATATATATCGTCAAACATACTGTTAAAAGCCTTGCCTATAAGGCTGAATTCATCCTTGGTGGTAATGTCGAAGCGGGCGGTCTGGTCGCCGCGCTGCTTTTTCATAAAAACCTTAATTATATCATTAATAGGCTGTGTAAACAGTATTACAAAGAAAATTATCGCCGCAGATACAATAAGCATCATCAAAATTGAAATATTCCTCAGCACGGCGGAATTCCTGCTGAAAACTGCGGACAGTCCCCCCTGGTCGATAATAGACAGAATCGTCCAGTCGCTGTTATTGACCTGAGCATTATAGAACATTTTATTTGTGTTGCCGGTTCCTATTTCGGTTATGTTATTTCTTGGCGAGCTGGCACTATTATTTAATATTGAACTAATATTATCCCTGGCGCCGGAAAAATTCGTATTTTCGGAATAGCTGTTAACCTCTTTGAACGGATATTCAAGAATATGACCGCTGCTGTCCATAACGGCGATTTTAGTGCTGCTGTCAAGCTTTATATTATTTATGAACTTTTGTAAACTCACCGTACTAAACGACTGATAAAGAATCCCCTGACGTACATTTTCATCCGAATAAATTGATTTTGAAACAACGAACATCGGAACCGGATTATCACCGCTTCCCATATAAAACGGAGAAAAACCGTTATTTTCAAGCGCCAGGGCAAATAGACCGTCAGAATCGGGCATTGCTTTACCGATATCATTCACATCAGTGGAAGCAGCTATAATGCCGGAATTGTTAATAATCACAGCTTTTTGAAGGGAACTGTTGTAATAACGAAGGGTATTAAGCTCGGAATTTATTATGCTGACATCCGCGTTACCGCTGTTAACTCCCGATACGTTGCTTTCCAGTGTAAACGCCTTAATATGTTCGGATGAAACTATTTGCTTGCTTGACGAAATGATTTCCTCAAATATATAGCTCAGGTCATCGGCTTGATTCTTCAGGATATTAACAATATGTGAGACCTGAATATCCAGTGCAAAATTATTCAGGGAATTGCCGGAGATAATATTTATAAGTATTATAGGGATAATTGCAAGGAATAACATAACTGCTATAAGCTTTATTTTTACTCTCAAAAATTATCCCTCCAACGCTAATAGTGATTTTACTCAGACTTTAGCCTTATTGTTAAAAGA